>Ga0074195_1003269_pt1 | contig 15683 bp, 20 predicted proteins | sample EPASupsiteHSE623_FD_64525 | JGI IMG/M metagenome (GOLD analysis project Ga0074195, IMG submission 64525) | Bioremediated contaminated groundwater from EPA Superfund site, New Mexico - Sample HSE6-23 | ecosystem: Environmental > Aquatic > Deep subsurface > Groundwater > Contaminated ...
TTAAACGACGAGAGCGGGACCATTGGACACCGTTCAGATGCTTTGATGTATTTCGCATATAATTATTATCGTATTCGCAGAGAAATAGAATGGGTATAAAAGGGGAGATGGAATGGCAGATTTAACAAAACAAGACACATTATTTAAGTATGATTCGCTTCCGGTTTACTATGATGCGTTTCATGATTACTATGAAAAACTTTGGAGAGGTATAAAAGAGATTTATCTAAACAAAGACCAGATAATTAATATTTGTTTTTACCGTGCCATGAGTTGTTTTTGGTACGAATCCGAAGAGGATGTAATTGATAGACAGACTGTTTTGTATAATTACATGAAAAAAGATTATAACTATAATAACGAAAACTCATTACTTAATCTACATAAATCCATACTACCAGCGGATAATGAATGTAAGTCAATATTAAGTGAAGTTTGCACGGCTTATGACGAACCACCTAAAAGGACATTTGGAAATGCGACTTTAGATAAAAGGATAAAAGAATTATATGATGAAGCAATGATTGACGCATTATTTCAAGATGTTTACGAATTATCTAATTTAGTTGGTGTTGTAGCGGTAGCCCCCGTCTTTATTGAGGGTAAAATGAGACTATTTATAAAGACACCGGATACATTTAGAATTTGGACAGACCCGTTAAATCCGTTTAAAGTAGTTAAAATGGTTTATCCGGATTATTCTAATGTTAATCAACAGATTATTTATCATGAGTGGACTGATAAAGAATATAACATATTAGACTATGATGGTAATGTAGTTAAGGGTGAGATAGGATTACATGCAGAAACACAGGGGACTAATATATACGGTAAAATTCCATTTGTCTTTTTGAGGCTAAGGCATGGTTATGATTATCTAAGCGGTGGTAATATTAGTTTAATTTATAATCAGTTATTATGGAATAAAGCAAAATTAGGAGCGGAAAATGTTTTAACTTACAACGGTTTTCCGGTAGCATTGGGAACTAATTTACCTCAAGTAGAAACTTTAGCTCCAAACAAAATATTAGGTGGTAAGTTTGTAACAACTGAAGACGTGCCACCAGATTTAAAATTCATAACACCAGAGCAGACTTATACAGATATAATGGAATATCGTGTTAAATGTATCGAGCAATTAAAGATTGACTTAGGAATTCCTATTGGTGAGAGTGCTAATGCGTCGGGTATTGCACGTGTATTGGCACGTCAAAGATTGATTGAAAACAGATTAAAAGATTTACCGAGATTAAGACAATTTGAAAAGGACTTTTTGGCATTAGTTATTCATATAGCGAATATAGAGGGACTTTATAACTTTGAATTAGACGCTTCTCAATTCTCAATAGATTATGCAGAGGAAAGAATGTATAATGACCCAGAGAAAGAACGTGCAGAGGATTGGCTAATGGTACAAGAGGGAACTTTAGATATTATAGACTATCTTAAAAAGTGGAGTGGTTTTGATGAAGTTATATCAGATGAAAAAATCTACAAAGAGTTAGGATTAAGAAAAGAACGTTATGAACGTTACAAAGAAATCTTTCAGACAGAACCGATAATGGAAGAAGTACAAAAAGAAGCAGAGCCGATTAATCCGATGGCTAATCCAATGCAAAAAGAGATGACCAAAGAAATGGATAATATGGAAATGAAGGAAGGTGAATATGAGTAATAATGCAGTTGTTGAAGACGTTAATTTAACGATTTACAAATACAGTTCATTTGCAGAAACTTTTACGTTTAGTTATGCGACGACAAGTTATACTTATTATGCACAGATAAGGGATAGTTCAAATACATTAATAGCGACATTCTCGATAACTAATTCAACTCCAAATGTAACGATTAGTCTAACAAGGACTGTAATCGATGCTTTGAATACAGGAACTTATAGTTGGAGTTTAAAAGAGGTTCACACGGCGGTAAGTGATGAACGGATAATTTGTAAAGGTAAAGTCTTTTTGGAAATTCAGGATACACAAACACCAGCGACATCATGAGTGTAATAAATAACATAACGAAATATATAATAACACGGGCAAGTACCAATAAGGTAATTACAAGTCGTGAGGTAGCAGTATTTAATAAATACGCTGAAGAGGTAACGGGAGCGACGGCTAAGACGACACCTGTCAATGCTGACAGTTTTGGAATAGTTGACAGTGCTGCGAGCAATGTAATAAAGAGTTTAACATTCACAAATTTAAAAGCATTTCTTAAGACTTATTTTGATACTTTATATCAGGCAGTTGGTTCGGTAACATCAGTATTCGGTAGAACGGGAGTTGTAACAGCAGCAACAAATGATTACACGTGGGGACAAATAAATAAATCAACTTCAAGTGTAGCCGATATTACAACACGTAATCTATCTGATATGACACAAACGTCTTCTTACAGGACGGTAACCGATACAGAAAAAGGAACGTGGAATGGTAAGCAAGATGCTTTGACCTTTGGAATTGCCGATACAAACAAAGTGCAAATTAATGCTGCCGATGTAGCCGATAATGATTACGCTAAATTTACAACAACGGGCTTAGAGGGACGTTCTTATTCGGAGGTATTATCGGACATCGGAGGGCAAGCAAGTTTAGGTTACACACCAGAAAACGTTGCAAATTTAAGAACTTCGTTTCAAGTAACGCCGGATGACACTCATTATATATCTGAAAAATTAGCTAAAGATAGTTTAGACGGTAAAAGTGCAACAAGCCATAATCACAGTGGGGTTTATGAACCCGTCAAAGGTGCTGACGACAATTATGTTACTGATGCTGAAAAGATTGTTATTGGAAATACAAGTGGAACTAATTCAGGTGATAATGCGACAAATAGTCAATATTCAGGATTAGCGACATCAAAAGAAAATACGGGTGTAGCAGCAGGATTAGTTGGTACACATGAAAGTACTTATAATCATAGTTTAATAGCAACTGCTTTACAGAGCGAAACAGACCCCGTTTTTGGAGCAAGTGAAGCTGCAAGTTTTGCAGCGGGGGATAAAAGTAAATTAGACGGGATTGAGGCGGCAGCAGATGTTACTGATGCTGTTAACGTGGCAAGTTCAATCAATGGAGTTGCTGATAAATCGGTAATTCACGTTAACGATAAATTTCCATTGATAGACACCGAAGCGGTTAATGTATTAAAAACTACTACATGGTCAAATATACTCAGTAAAGTTTCTGCTTACTACGATGGTTTAATTTCAAGTATAACAGCATTAAAGACTTTTACAAAAGACAAACTTGCAATGCTTGGAACTTCGACAGGTTATAATTTAATTTCAACTGCAAATACGTCAGCAACAAATTACACAAATACACTGCCTGCTCAAGATGGCACGTTTGCAATGACAAGTGATGTAAAAACACAGGCGGTTTGGTATGAAGTAAAGACGTTCTCAATTCAGGGAGCAATTGCAACAACTGACGTTTACCCACCGATTGAAATCAATATCGGAACTAACGATGCACAGAAAATTATAAAATGGAGTGGTGGTATTGGTTCGGGAACTTCAGCAACTTTTAAATTACAAGCAAGCAACGGTTCGGGTGGTGCATTCGGAGACGTAACCGGATTTACGGGTTTTGCCGTTAGCGGTGGTTTTACAAATCCGTCGTCGTCAGACCCAGCAGATTACACTTTATCTGACGGCGAAGTTATTCAATTGGTTTGTACTGCGATTAATACAAGCCCAACAGACTTAATGATAAATATAGTTATTCAGCATACAGTAACGTTAACATAAAATGGCTAAAGAAAAGGTTAAATATAAAAAAGTTAAGATAAAGAACAAGGATTGTTTCTTTGTTATTGGTAAAGACGACCCCACTTATTTAGAAAAGATTAAAAAAGAAATAGAAAAATATGTTATATGAAATCAAAATAAGTTATAAGACTATGGACGGTAAAACACAAACTGTATTTTTTGTGGTTTACGGTGGTGAGTGGGCTAATGAGCTAAATGAGTTTAATGAATTAGAACATATTTTCAAAAGGTCAAAAGTTGATAGGAACGGTTATTTTATTCGAGATGTTTTACCGGAGAATAACAAGCAATTAGTTTCAATGATAAAAGCGGTTTTGATTGAAGGGTACGGATATATTGAAAGTGAGTTTATAAATGTTTAGCGAAAAATGGTTTAAGAAAAATCAAAATTTCCTTTTATTCTTATGTAATAATTGGATTCTTAAATATTGGTTTCGCTGGGTTTTAAGAATACATAATGACGTTTCTTTCAGTGAAAAGATTTTTGAGTTAATGCCAAATCATTACAAAGTCCGTTTAAGTGAGAATGAATTTAGAGCAGATTTTAGAAGTCATAATAAATTCAGTAAAAGAGTTTTTTATGCTTTTAAATATTATTGGTATTTCAGACACGGATTAGATTACTGTATTCACTTCTTTAGAAGTCTTTTATATTTACCAAAATTAGAATTAGCTTATGATACTTTGACGGTTTACCCAGACCCGCATCCCGAAAGTACAACAGTTGATGGTTATTGTTGGCATAATTACGGAGCTACTTCGGGGGTGGCTTGGGCTACAATTAGAGCAGCAGCGGGTAATAATGCAATTGATAATACAACAACTTTAAATATGTGCCAAATTGCAGCGGCTACCGATACTTTAGACGAATGGTTTTATTTATTACGAGGGTTAGCTCTTTATAATACAGCAGCATTAACAAGCGATGCAACAATATCGGCGGCGGTTAATTCTATTTATGGAAATACAAAGGCAGAATCAGGTACGGCGATAACTCCAGATTGTGTTGTTGTTAGTTCTGCACCGGCAAGTAATACAGCGGTTGCTGCGGGTGATTTTGATTCATTAGGAACTACGGCATTTAGCAACGTAATAACTTATGCGGGGTGGTCAACTTCGGCTTATAATGATTTTACTTTGAATGCAACAGGAATAGCGGCGATTAGCAAAACAAGTATCACTAAATTAGGTTATAAGAATGATAACTACGACAGGTCAAACGTGGCTCCAACATGGGCAAACAACGTGAATAGTTCTATAAGTGGTAAGAGTGCAGATAATACAGGAACCACAATTGACCCTAAATTAGTAGTAACATATACTTTGCCAGCTGTGAGTGGAAATAATATTATAGGTGTAATATGAAAGTATTGATTTTGATTTTAGTTTTACCATTAATACCATTATATTTATTGGTATGGTTTTTAGATTTGATAGTAACTAACAGTAATTTTCCAAAGGGAATTTGAAGGGGATAATAGGAGGTTAAATGGAGGAGGTAACAATCGGCGAATTAACAAGGAATTTAGAACGTTTAACCGAACAGATAGGTGATTACATTCATAGTAACGAAGAACGTATGCGAATGGTTGAGACGGCGGTGGCGGAGCTACGAATTTCAAATAAGAATTTTGTTTGGTTTGTGGGAGCTATAATTACGATAATTAGCATAGCGAGTAATATAACTTTAAAGTTTATTTAGAGTATTTATTTAATTTAAGGAGGAGACATGAAAAAAATAATCGGATTAGTAGGAATATTGATAATGGTTTTAACTATGGATATGGCAGCCGCAGTTAAGACTTATATCTATAAACCTCAAAATCCACAATCAGAAATTTATGAAATCTATATTGATACTGACGGGAAAATTTATTCAAAGAATAGTTCCGCTACATTAGTAAGACTGGATTCTAATTACACATTACCTTTAGCAACAACTACGGTCAGGGGTGGTAATAAGATAGGATTAGGGCTTACAATGACCGGAGACTCAATAGGAATAAATTTAACAGCAGGTTCAGGTATATCAATTAGTTCGGCAACGATAACCAATAGTTTGACTGCCGGAGACGGTTTAACAAGGACGGCAGCCGATATTGATTTAGATGCAGCCACTACAACTACTATTGGCGGTGTCATAGTAAATGATGCGGGCTTGGGGGTTTCGGCAGGAACTATATCATTAGACTTAGCAACTACATCAGCACGTGGTGGAGTTAAAGTAGGTCAGGGTTTGGTTATGACTGGTGATAGTGTTGGAGTTGTTCAGGGATTAGGACTTCAATTTAATGGTAATCAAATTGACTTAGATACTGCCGGAACAAATTCTTTAGGTGGGATTATAGTTGGTTCGGGATTAAGTATTAGTTCAGGAACTTTAACACCAGCTTTGACAGCAGGGGACGGGCTTACATTAACAGGTACGGACTTTGATTTAGACTTAGCAACAACCACTACAATAGGAGGTGTTAAGGTTGGTTATGGACTTACAATGACTGGTGATAGTTTAGGGCTTACTTTAAGCGGGACTACACAGACATTTACAGCATCAGACGCAACTCCTACGGTTGCAGGTTATACTTTATTTTTCACAGCAGCTTCGGGAACGGTTACAATAACTGATTTTGACGATGGCACAGACGGGCAGGAAATCACAGTCATAGGAAATGATAATTTCACTACAATAGACATGACATCAAGTTCCATTATAGGAAGTTCGGCAGATATAACATTAGATACTGACGACGTGTTGACTTTTATTTATTGTGTAGCGACGGAAAAATGGTATTTAAAGAGTTTTGTAAATGTAAGTGCGGATAATAGCACGGGATTTTAATTAATAACAAGGGATAAAACAATGGCAGAGCCAACAGAAAAAACAGAAAATTTGGAAAATTTAGATGTATTTGACCCAGAGAAAATTCAATTTGCCGATATTGAAGAGGCAAAAAAGAAATACTTTGAAGTCCATAAGGACTTAAAGAAAAAAGGTGAAAAGCACGCTCAGGAAAAAACAGAGTTGACTAATAAGTTAACTGAATACGAACAGATATTTGCTGACTATGATAAAAAGTTAAATGAATTCGCTTCAAAAGAACAGCAGAAAATCCAGGACGAATTAAAGAAAAAAGGTGATTTTGAAAATCTTTATCTTAAGGAAATCGAAACGAAATCAGAAATTGAAAAGAAACTTAAGGATGTTGAGGATAATCTTAAAATCTATCAAGAGCGTGAAAAGGAAGCCAAGAAAGAAGAGAATAAGAAACGAAAAGAACTATTAGAAACTTTAGATGACGACGAATTAAAAGAACAACTTAAGGAAGCGTCGTTAACAGTGATTCAAAAGTTCATAGATTTACAAAGTAAAAATCCGATTAATTCTAAAGTACAACCAACGGTGGAGCCACAGCTTCCTGTTGATAGATTTAAATCGGAATTAATTAACGAAAGTCCCTCACGGGATATAGTAAGAAAACAAGTGAAATCAATTTTTACAGAATAGGAATTTACAGAATAAGAAAAGGAGAATAAAAGATGGCAGTTATAAAAAGTTATAATCTTACAAATGCTCAAAGGTCAGTTTTCGAGCCGTTTGAGGATTTAAGAATTGCAGACCCCAATTTAGGTTTGATTAAGAAAATTAAATTGGGAGCAAAACCAACAGCAACTAAATTCGAGTGGCCGGAAAGACAATTAAGCGAAGCATCAACTACGGTAGCAACGGCACCAAGTCCGGCAACATCGGGAACGAGTATCATATTAGCCGCCGCAATCGGAATTGAATTATACGATTACTTAGTATTTACTTCAAGTACCGGTCAGGAAAGAAGCGAGGTGGTTCAGGTCACTAATATCGGTGCAGCACCTACCTATACTATATCAAGGTCAAAAGGTTCAACAACGGCATCGAGTATAGCTGTTAATGATATAGTTCACGTGATTAAACCGCAGGCACAGGGTAAACTTCAAAGTGAGTTTACTACTACATCAGCAACCGCACCAACTTTGAATTATAACTATATTCAAAGAACAGCAAGGAAATTTTCAATAGCAAATACAGCAGCGTCAACTTATACATACGGTAGAGTTGGTGGTGGTGGAATGGCTGAACAATTTGAGGATTATTTAATCCAAAAAGAATTAGAAATGCTATGGGAAATGAACCGTAATTTGAAAGACGGGGCAAGAGTTGATAATACGTCGGATACAACGGGTATCGGTTCGGCAGGTGGATTTAAATATTTCATGGCTGGTGGATTGAATAACACTACTGGTGGGGCGGTATCAGTTGACCATATTAACGACGCATTTGAGTTACTTGATAATCAGGGAGCGCCGCAGGGAACTTATGCATTAGTTGGTAATAATAACCAATTAAGACACGTTTCGGGTTTGAATTTAGCAGGGACTAATCCGGTGGTTTACGTCGGGCAGGATTCTACTAATATCGGAACTCCGGCAGCCACAAGGTTCTTAGGAGACCTTCCGGGTAATATCGGTTACTTAGTAAAAGACAACACTATGGATAAAGACGTTCTTTATCTTTTGAATTTAGATTTGTTCTCAATTCATTACATGGAGCCATTCTCCGTAGAGGAAACTACTCAAAATGGGGATAAAGCACGTTCATGGTTACTTTACGCTGAATATACATTCAGATTTGAAAATGGATTAAAAGCACATGCAAAATGCAGTGGATTAACAGTATAATAATTAAAGGAGATTAAAATGATATTCAAAACAAGACAGGGCGACCCTGAATGGAATAACTCATTTTTCAGATTAGGAAAGGGGCAGAAAATCATAACATTTCAAAACGGTACTTTAGTTACTGACGATAAAGAAGTCATTGATTTTTTAAAGTCAAAATGTTATGATGTAAAGACTAATCCTAACGGACATATTGAAATGTTTACGGAGAAATCGGAGACAAAATGAAATATAAAATAACAGCCCCGCCGTCCAAAGACGGCGAGGGCGTCTTTTTAAACGTGAAGTTTAATAATTTTGAAGCCGTTGCAGATTTAACTCAAAGCGAAATCGAATGGTTTACAAAGTACTGGTTCACGTTGGAGGAGATAAAGGAAAGAGAACAGGAAAGAGAACAGGAAAAAGAAAAACCTAAGAAAAAAGAGGTAATAAAATATGGCGACATGGACGACACTGACGGCTGATGCTGATTTAATGCGGGCGGGTAATGAATCATTCTTAACACAATCCAGTAATGAGTATTCGGATTCTGAACTTTTACTCCTGAATAAAACGGGAGCTAAAGTTATAATGAAAAATGATGTTTGCCAAGCGACGCATATTGACCAAGAGGATACGACAACGATTGATGATATTGTTGATTTGGACGACCATGACCAAAAGACTTTGAAAATAGCATTAAGTTATTTACAACTTAAATTATTTTATTCTAATATGGCATTTGGAAATGAAGGAACTGTGGCTTATTCTAAGTATAAAGAGTATTCTAAACTTTATGAACAAATGAAAAACACATTTCAGTTTCTCATGGTTCGTAAAATGGATTTACAGTATAATACTACGGGGAATTTTACAGTTGGCTAAGGCGGTTAAAATATCAGAGCAGGTCGAGTTAATTATCAATAAAGGAATTGATAAAGTCATTACACGTTCTAAGTTGATAACGGCAACGAATGCTGCTGCCAATGAAGCTATAAACATTATACGGGAACGGGCTAATCAGGGAATTGATTTAAACGGTAAGAGATTTCCTAAACTTTCAGAGAAAGAGCCGTTTCAATATAGTTATGGTTTTCAAAAGAGAACGAATTTAGCTAAACTTTTAAGGGGTAAAAGAACGACGGCTTTTCAGGCGGTCAAAGCTCCTAATCACATGAGACTAACAGGTCAAATGTTTTCGGCTATGAAGTTTGCTTTGAGCGGGGTTAAGATGTCGGCACGTGAGATAATTGGAAGTTTTCTTTTGACCTTAAAGAGTGACCAAACAAAAAAAATAAAATGGTTAGCGGCGACAACCGGAGCAACACGGGGCTGGGGTGGACGTGGTAAGAAGACAGTTTACTCAAAACCAAGCAGAGTTTGGTTTGGGATTTGTACTTCAGCAGCCCGTAGAAAAAAGGAATTAGACAGAATTAAAAAAGTGTTTTTAAGTAAGTTGGGATTAAGTACAGGAACAGCAAGGGTAAAATAAATGGCAACAAACACATATGTAACAAGTTTAAACGCTCTGGAAGAGATTGTAAAAGAGGTTATTCCTTCGGTAAAAACCGGAGTGGCTAAGGATATAGTTGATTTTTTAAAGACTTTTGTACCGGAAAAACAAATGTGCTTTATAAGTTGGGATTCGAGGTCATTTGAGTATAACGAAGACCACACATTAGCGGCTTACACGGACTTCCTTACGATTTACTTAATTGCACCGGATATATTTAAGGATAAATCTATTTTAGAGCAATTGAACGACGTTCTAATCGGATTGAATGATAATAACGAATACTTTGAAAGTGATTCTAATAACTCACTTGTAAGGAAAATCACTATTGACGGAGTTACGGGATTAGTAAGTGAAACGAATTATAATATAATTGAGATAAAAGTTAATGTTAAATAGAATTAATTTAAGTGAACCGAGAATGTTTTACCAACCGGTTATTCCATTTAATCAACTTTATGGATTAAATGATTTATGCCAACTGTTAAAACCTAATTGGACGGCTTGCGAAATTGGAAGTTTCGCAGGTGTTTCGAGTAATTTAATAGCTAAATACGTAAAGAAACTTTATTGTGTGGATTTATGGCAACCGTACCCTGAAATCAGTGAGGAAAACTTAATAGAAGGTGAAAAGCGGTTTAATAAAGTGGTTAAGAACAATAAAAATATCATTAAAATAAAACAGGATTCTTTAGAGTTTTTGAGGGACTTTGAAGGTAAGTTTGATTTTATATATTTAGACGGAGCGCATAATTACGAGCAGGTTAAGAAGGAAATACAGTTGGCATTAACCAAAATGGACAGCGGTATCATAGCCGGACACGATTATAAACAGATATTAGATGTAAAGCATGCTGTTAATGAGTGTTTTCCTGATAAAGTTATAAATCTTTATTCAGATTCATCATGGAGTGTTTATGTCTAATCTTGTAATAACAGCAACGACTAAGAAGGGTAGTCTTTGTGTAGAAAATTGGTTACACGGGAACTATGATTCGGTAGTTATTTATTATGATTGTAAAGCATACTCAGAATACGCTTTAAATGGTGTTCATTATATTTGTAACGAAGGTTTTAAATACCCAATGATAAAAGAATATCTTTTAAAGAATGGTTTACAATACGATAATTACTTATTTATAGACGACGATATTTGGATTAGTCCGAAGGAAATTGAAACGTTGTTTGAAACGGCGAATAAATATAAATTACAGTTTTTCCATCCGTCGATTAGTTCAAAAAATTACAATCATGACCCGTCGGCTTGTTCTTTAATGTATAGGAATCCTAATTGGTTATTATCACGGCAGGATTGGACAGAAATATCTTGTATTGGAATGAACCGTCAAACTTTGGGAATTATATTAGATAGTTTAGATATTAATCAAACAGGATACGGGCTTCCGCAGGTATGGCAGTCTTATTTTAAAGAACCTTGTTTTAATGTAGTTCATGACGTCGAAGTAGTGGTAACCAGACCGATGGGAGCTAATGGTTCTTTACAGGATAAAGTTGGACAGGAGTTAATTAAAAAGGAATTTTTTGAAACAATGGATAAAGTTCCGAAACGGGATTACGTTGGTATTTCGCAAGCTATACCTAAACGACCACAATTGAGTGTATTCGTTATTTATAGTCTGAATGATGAGGACTTTTTAAAGGATTGCATTGATTCGATTCCTAATTATGCTCAAAGGGTCATAGTGAGGACTTTGCCGATTGATTATGCTAAACAAGATGAAAACGGTTATTTGCCGAAAGAATATGAACCGATAATAAGAAGTCAATCAGATATGTTTATCAATGCTGACTTATATTATAGTGATATTGAGAATGTTATTGATTTTGACAAGGCAAAAAATGCCGCAAGAAATCTATGTACGGGTGAATGGTGTTTTAATCTTGACGCTGACGAAAGAATCATACTTAATCAATGGAGTGAAATCAAAAGGATAATGGATGAAGTACCTTTAGAGTATTTCGGAGTTTACGTTACACAAAATAATATAATGCTTTCAATTCAAGATGAGAAAACGAAATTAGGAATGAGAAATCCGGCTCCGGTTTGTAGAATGTTCAGGAATGACCGGAGGATTAAGTACTATGGAGAAATACATGAGACTGTCGAAGAGTCAATTGAAAAATTTAGTAAAATATTAGATAGTAATATTCAATTAATACATTTAGGTTTTCAGAGAGATGCTAAAGTGTTATTGGAAAAAAGTGAAAGAAATTTAAGAAAATTATGGAGAAATCCACATCTTATGAAATTACAAAGATATATGGATTATTTAACAAACACAACATTATTCAGATATGAATTAATAAAGAAATTAGAATTAGGAAAATAAAGAGGAGGTTAAAATGGCATTAGTAACAAGAAAAGCCGGAATTGGTGGAGGTAATTTAGTAGAGGTATTTAGATTCGCAAACTCAACAACGGCAGAAACAACAGCAACGTTCAGTTACGATAGGACTGAATCAACGAGTTTAGCTGGTTACCCAACACGTGGGAACTTGACCGCTGATATAGTTAACAAGATAGATAACAACGCAATACACGACCATTTGAACACTTATATAAGTGGTTCAAGTCCGGTTAAGGAAATTACACAGGATTACGAGAACGGGGATAGCTCCGTATCGAAAGAAGCTGTTACATCCGCAGATACTTTAATATTTATTCATTACGGAGCAATTGACGCTGACGCTAAACGAAAAGTAACAGCAGCTGCATTCGTATATTCAGGTGATACGGGAAACCAATCTTATGCAAAAGATGGTGTTAACGGGATAACTGTTCAAATGACAGCAGTTGAAAGGTCTGCGGCGGTAACTATTCCATCCGCGTGTTTTAATACAGCTTACGTTACAGGTTACACGGCAGCTTTATCAATTGGAGCAAATACAAATTCAGTTATAACATTCTATACAGCAAGTTAAACCAATAGGAATTTAAAAATGGCAGAGCCAACAACAAAAGACATAACAAAATTGACTTTATACATCAAGACTGACGGTGAAGTCAAGACAAGTGAAGTAAAACTACAACCGTTTATAACGGGGAAATTAAAATTGGAATTATTGGAAGTTCTTAAAAAATTACCCAAAGGAAAATTTGATATTTTCTTAGACAAACATTCTAAAGAAGCCAACGAAGTTAGTAAGCAGATTATATCTGAAAAACCAAATATAACGGAAACGGAATTAGGTGTGGCAATTTACGGGGAGTTAATGAAAAATGGATTTATAACTATTGATGAATCATTAGCATTAAAAGAACCGGAGGGGATTGATTTTGAAAAAGCATATTTAGAGTATGTTTATGGATTTATCAAATTGATTATAGATGACACAAAAATAGACGGGAATTTGAAACAGCTAATAGAAACCGATGAATTTTGGGAGTATCAAAATTTAGAGGAATTAGAGAAAGCAATCAGGTTTTTTCGTTCAAAAATTGGTAGATGATACCAAGTGGATTAATTTATATATAGAGAGAAACCCCGTATTTAGCCACGTTTCTGACGGTTATAAAGAGTGGGAGCAAAAGGAACATGGAGAAGGAAAATGGATAGTAAAGATAACTGATTTATTATCGGATTATAACGATGAAAAAATCATTTGTTGGAACGTGGCTAACGGGGATTACTTTGCATTTAAAAATCTGTGGGAAGCAACGGATTTAAAAGAAGTCCATAGATTAAATGCTATGAAATTGGCAGTTGAAACGGAGAAGAGTTTAGAACAAAAGGAAGTCGTAAGAGCAACTAAACAGGGGAAGGATATATTTAAGTAATGGCTAAAGACGATATAAAAATTGGTGTTGGGTTAGATAAATCCGGGGTAGTCGCTGATGCTAAAGCCGTTGGAAATGTTATTGAAAAGGAATTAACCACATCAGGCAAAAAAGCAGGCACTAAATTAAAAGCTGGTGCTTTCGGTGATTTCGATAACAAAGCAAAGACGGAAGCAAAAAAAGCTGGTGATAAAATTGAAACCGAAATGGCTAAGGCGGGTAAAGCTGCCGGTGCTAAACTCCATTCGGGTATAAAGGGCGGTTTAGCTGGAATGGCTGGAGCTGGCTTTTTAGGTGGTATAGCTGCCGGTTTGGTGTCGAGAATTACATCGCAAATACCTGAAATGATTTCTTTAGCTAAAGTGCAATCCTTAGCTGAAAAAAACATAGCTGCTACAATTAAAAGTACCGGAATGGCTGCGGGGGTAACTACCGAAGAGCTTAAAAAAATGGCATCAGAATTACAAAATGTAACAAATTTTGGTGATGAAACGATTTTACGCGGACAGGGTATGTTGCTTACTTTTACGAAAATCGGTAAAGAGGTTATGCCGCAGGCAACCGAAGCCATGCTTAACATGTCTGCTAAAATGGGTACTGATGTTCAACAAACGGCTATTCAATTAGGTAAAGCATTAAACGACCCGATAAGGGGTGTATCGGCATTAAGACGTGTTGGTGTTGCTCTGACAAAAGAGCAGGAAAATCAAATTAAAACATTCGTTAAAACAGGCGATACGTTATCAGCTCAAAAAGTTATCCTTAAGGAATTGGAAGTGGAATTTGGGGGTTATGCTAAAGCCATAGCAAGCCCGATGACACAATTCCAAAACGCATTAGGTGATGTTAAGGAATCAATAGGAATGATATTTGTTAAAATTATGCGGTCTTTGGGAACCCAATTATTAGATATATTAAAAATGGTTGCTAATGTAATCGGGGAAATACTACCGATTATACAACCGATTGTTGAAGTTATTGTAAATAATCTTTTACCATTAATTAATGGATTAGTTAAAACATTAGTACCTCCTTTGAAGACTATATTTAAAGTTTTGGCAACGGTTATATCGGAATTATTTAACGCATTACAACCTGTTTTAGATATTTTAATTAAATTAGCCAGTGATATTTTAGTTTTATTAGCGAATGTTTTAAAAGATGTATTGTTGGCATTAAAACCACTAATAACATCTATGGGTAAGGAATTTGGAGTTTTGATAGCTGAAATAGCCAAGGAATTACTACCTCCTTTAATTGAGATATTAAAAGAATTACTCCCTGTTTTTGTGGACTTAATTAAAATCATAACCCCATTATTAATTCTATTTATCAGATTTCAAATATTTATTGATAAAATAGGAGTTGCTGTTTTATCTTTTATGGTAAAAGCATTAGTTCCGGTGGTAAAATACATTCGACAATTTTATGACTGGGTGTCAAAGACAGTTGGAAAATTAGCTGAATTTTTAGGTATTATGGAGCGTGAGAAGAAAACTGCACCGTTCGCAAAGACAAAAAAGGGAGCAGAAGACGCTGGGGCGGCGGTTGGTGGTTTAAATAATGACTTAGAAGAAGAAGAAGATTTATTAAAATCCATAGGAGAAGCCGAAAAAGGAAAATCAAAATCCCTTGACGACATGATAAATGCTTATGTCAAAGCAGGCGGTACGGTTGAAAAATTCGCTGCTGGCTGGAAAAACGCTAAAGAAATAATTGAGAAATATAATATTGAAAAGATATTTAATAAAAATACAGATGCAATAAAGAAATTTTTAGAGGGTGTACAAACCTTACAAGACGTATCTTTGATTTTTAACAAAGGTATAGATTCATCAATTAATTATAGTGCATCATTATCAAAGACCGTAGACACAATGAGATTACTTGCTAATGATGCG
>Ga0074195_1003270_pt1 | contig 15681 bp, 19 predicted proteins | sample EPASupsiteHSE623_FD_64525 | JGI IMG/M metagenome (GOLD analysis project Ga0074195, IMG submission 64525) | Bioremediated contaminated groundwater from EPA Superfund site, New Mexico - Sample HSE6-23 | ecosystem: Environmental > Aquatic > Deep subsurface > Groundwater > Contaminated ...
CGGCAAGTTCAAGGTTGGGGGCCAGCCTGGAGAGTACCCCACATGCTGCATCGGCACCATGTTCTACGCCAGGCACAAGATTGTCTCCGATCCGGAGCACGGAGTCTTTGATGCGGCAGCCGCAGAGAGGCTCTGGAATGCACAGGTTGAGATGAGCGACATCACAGGCAATTCCTGTATGAACCAGATCGTCGCTGAGAGCAATGAGGCCATGAAGAAGGAGATCGACTGGTTCGTGGGACTCTCCGACTATCCGTTCCTCATTGATTCCTCTGCTCCAGAGGTGCGCGCCTTCGGTGTCAAGTATGCCACTGAGATCGGCGTCGCCGACAGGGCCATCCACAACTCCATCAACGCCTCCATCACTCCAGAGGAGCTGCAGGCCGTCAAGGACAGCGACCTCGATGCCGCTATCGTCCTGGCCTTCAACGCCATGGAGAAGGGAACCGTCGGCAAGATGAACATCCTGACCAAGGCAGCCGGCGGCGCCAAGAAAGGCATGCTGGAGTACGCCAAGGAATGCGGCATCACCAGGATTCTCCTGGATGTAGCTGCCATGCCTCTTGGCAACGGATCCGGTGCCACCTACAGGGCATGCATCGCCGTTAAGGCTCAGCTCGGCCTGCCTGTGGGCGCTGGCTTCCACAACGCAGCCTCTGCCTGGGACTGGATGAAGAAATGGAAGAAGCAGCATAAGGAAGCCTTCGCACCCGTGGACATCGGCTCCAACCTGGTGGCAGGCATCCTCGGCGCTGACTTCTACCTGTACGGTCCCATCGAGAACGCTCCCATGGTCTTCCCCGCCGCCGCAATGGTGGACATCATGAAGGCGGAGTCCGCGGAGGAGCTGGGTCTGAAAGTCTTAACCGACGATCACCCCAGGAAGAAGACGCTCTAAACCAGCGTCTTCATCTTTTCTCTCTCTTTTTTGAGGCGTTTCTTGCCGCAAGTTTTTGTCAAGACCGTCTTTCGGGATATTAGATTCAAATGCCAGAGGTGCGGCACCTGCTGTCACCACAAGCGTCCCGCAGATTTCGATGAATTGGTTCCAATGGAGCGCCTCCGGGAGTTCTGGGAGAAATCGAATCTGATCTACCAAACTAAAGAAGATATCGAAAACATCTGCCGCAGCACAGGGCGGCGGCCGGCCGACTTCGTTGATACTCTTTTCGAATACGACGGACGTTGCGTCCATGTTGATGACTCCGGGAAGAGCATTATTCTGGATTTTCCCGTCATGAAGAGCAAAGAGGACACCACCTGTGTATTCTATGATTGCGGCTGCCAAATTTACAGCGATCGCCCCAGGGCCTGCCGACTGTTTCCTTTTCGCGTCGAGGAGGAAGAGACGCCGCAGGGGGACATAATTTTGAGCATCGGCTACAACCCGACCTGTCCGGGAATCGGCAAAGGGAAGAAGGTCAACAAAAAGGCGCTGGAGACGCTGGTGGTCGAGCAATTCCGGGATCGAAGCGAGGCTGTCGCGTCTGAGGTTGGTGGTCTGGCAAGAGCGGGAATGATCCAGAGAGATGCAAAGATCTTTCGCACCCTGCCCGGCAAGAGGTCGGGCCCTCGATGATCGAGCCTCCTCGCGGGCCCTAGAGAAAATCGAGATCTAATGCTTCCCGGACCACGTAAAGCAGCAGCGCCGACACATCCTCCATGCAGTACACGCCGTTCAGCCGCCGGTCGAACAGCATGGTCCCTTCAGCAGGCAGATCCTCATCCCCTTCCCAGAGGATGATCCGGATGAAGATCTCGGGAAACGCTGTCACCTCGACAGCCACGTCTCCGCCTTCCACCATCCTGCCACCGAGACGCTCCCTCAGGTTTCTGACCAGGCTCTCACGATCCTTTTGGAAGCCTTCTATGAGCGGCTTCATGACGCCCTCCTGAAAAGCGGGCCAGAAGGCCTTACCGCCATCGGTTTCTTTGAAGGAGATCCACTCGCCGCTGGGATGAAAAACGTGCCTTTTGATGCCGATCAGGTAGTGGAGGATAAGCACCGCCACCATCTCCTCGGCCGGGACTCCGGAGGGCTGCCGCAGGACTGTCCTTTCATCGACCCGTACCTCATAGTGGTCTGCCAGGAAAGGAACGGTGCACCTCGGAGGCATCGCCAGCTTCTCCAGCTCGTCCCAGGCCCTGCCAAGCGAGATCTCGTATCCCATCTCTCGGGCATCGTAGCGGGCAATGGTTAAAGTTGTCGCTGGATGTCATCGGATGAGGTCGATCCCGACCGGCTGGTTTCTGAACAGCTTGATCTCCATCGAGCCAAAGCAAAGTTTTTCTGCTGGGGCGATGTATACTCGCCCCAGGCATGGCCAATCTCATGCCGTAAACTGGAGGTGAGCTAAAATGACAGTTGTAAAGAGCGATGCGATGCTTCAGCATGAGAAGTGGATCGCAGAGGTGGTGGCCCACAGGCCTAAGCGCAGCAACGATAATGTAATGCACATCGAGTGGAGCAAATACCTGCTCGTCGTGGCTGCAATCGCAGCACTAGCCATTGCTGCAGCCTCTATGATGAAATAGAGCGCACGAAGGCCGGAACGGATTCGTCCTGGCCTTATTTTACATTTTTTATTGGTCTAAACGATTTCCCTCCAGCACGGTCTTTCCAGGTCTCATTTTAGCACTGGTTAGGCCATGGACGTCAAAGCCATAATCGTTAGCGCTTCTTGATCTCATGTCTTGTCGAGGTGGACTCTTTCGTGTGGGCAACTTCAAATATGTCAATTCAAGTATTTCTAATCATTAATGATTAAAAATTACTGCTAAATTTCTTTTGCTGGTCTTAGTTTTTATATAAAAAGGTAGCACAAAGTTTATGATTTAAGGAATTGCTTTAAGGGCTGCAGACTTCGCAAGAAAGGAGGTGAATCGAATGGACTTCATGGATCAGGTCATTGCCATAGTTGTATTCGGTGTAGCGGTTGTCGCGCTGCCTTACATTTTGAACAAGTGGTCCGACAGCAGAGCCGGCGTTAGATAAAGGCTTTGCAGCGCGCTAGTTCACTTTGGCTTTGCAGCTGAAAATGCGGTTTTCAGTTGCTCCTCGGACTCCCAGATTGGTCCGAGATGTTTTTTATCTCATCCTGCAATTCTTGCTGTAATGCTGGCACCTGGTATTGGTGCAGACATTCTCCTTTGCCGCCTCGGTCAACGTCATCAGCATCAAATCAAGGCGATCTATTATCTCTGCGCCTGCAAAGGCCGATTCTGCCTCTTGCAGTGTCTGGGTGACGCGCTGCTTGAGATCCAGTGTCCGCATCCGCTCTCCGTGCAAGCTTGCGGCCTCTCGCTCCAGCTCTGCCACGAGGTCGTTCCAGTTCAGCGTATGCCTGATCCCGCCTCCCCCGTCCTTGCTCGCACATCGACCTCAAGGCCAAGGATATTCTCGCAGCCTTCGAAGACATCTTTGGCAATGGCTGCGCACCCCTGGGCGGCTGCGCACTTTCCCTGGATCTCCACTCTCTTCTCCAACAGCTCAGAGACTCGCGTCGCCAGCAATGGTGCCGGGCTGCCTGCCAGAAAGATGGCTGGTTTCCTCTCGCCCAGGTCGCGCAAGAGTACGAGCACGGCATTGATCTCCATAGCTGCAAATAAAGCCAGAGATTCCATTGCCCGGACCCTCTCCTCTGGAGAGCATTCCTCCAGTGTCGCATGCCCCATTTTATGGAGAATACCGCCACAGGTGAATGCTTGGTTGGCAGTCATCCGGCCGGCGTCCACCGCCCGGATGGCTTCCACATCCAGCGGACCCTGCATCAGGCCGGGCGCGAAGATGGGCGCATCAATGGCTCCGACGATCCTTCCTTGCAGGACGCAAAAAGTGACCGTGTTCGAGCTGGCATCGCAGACAATGAAGCTTGGCACGCCCTTTTTATAAATCCCGTATGCTAAACCAACCTTCTCCGGGCTCATACCGTGGCTGAAGACCCTCAGCCGGGGATCGATATTGCTTTGGCGGTGGATGCCGGGCAGAAGGATGGCCGGCCAGCCCGAGCTCGCTATCGCTTCAAAAACACGTGTGCCGCCGCCCTGGTGAACCCCGGCGCCGTCCAATTGGATCAGGCCGCGATTAGGGGCGTCCTCCAGACGCATGATCTTGTTAATGCCGTCACCCATGGAATAGGTCAGGGCAACCAGATCGACGCTTGAAGAGTCCAGGTTTTGCCTGGCCCCTGCTATAATCTTCTCAGCAGATAGCTGGCTTGCCGTGCGCCGAGACAGCTCCCAGCACCGCCCCTCAGTTGTGGCAAACCTGACGGCGGTTGTTCCGTGGTCCACTCCTAAGAACATGAGATCAGCTCGAACAAGCTTTTCGCCGGCTTTAGAATATCCTTCTTGCCCTCATGAGTGTATCCGCCCAAGCTTCTCATATCTTCAGAAGCAGTTATCACCCTACCTTCCTTGGGCAGCAGGCTGTTAATTAGCGGCTTCATCGGGAAAAACCGCCAGTGCCATGAAAAGAGTAACGAAAAGGACAGACCTTTTTCCGGAGAGGATGCCGAAACAAATCCGCAGGTCGTCCTCAGCCGGAACTAACGGATCCCTATTTTGGTCTTGATCACTCGGATGTCCTTTTCCATCCTGGCCAGTCTTTCTGTATTGCTGTGCATCACCAGGTCCTCGCGAAGGTCCCGGATCTCGCTGATGGTTTCATCCTGTTTATCCAGCATCCGATCCATTTTATTTTCAATTCCCCGGATCCCGCCGATTGTCTCGTCTTGCTTACCCAATATCTGATCCTGCTTGCCCAGCATCTGATCCTGCTTACCCAGCATCTGGTCTTGCTTGCCCAGCATCTGATCCTGCTTATCCAGCGTCAGATCCATCTTAATGTTCATGCTCAAGAGAAGAGGAATTGCTTTGTTCAGTTGCGAAGATGTATTTATTGACGCATACTTGTCCAAGGGCATTACCTCTCCCTCGTAGTTCTCTGTCTCAATGCGTTCCACATTTGCAGGCTGGGGCTTATCATTTTTCACCAATTCTTCAAAGTGGGAAATGCTCTCTTCATCCCCTTCTGCCAGGACTACAACCAACGGGCCTTTGTTCTCCATGCGATTGACCGCATAAAATCCCAGGAGACCAGAGTCTATTGCTGCATCAGTCAGCCACGGTCTGTAGCCCACACCATGAACGATGGACCCGGCAATTTTGATCTTTATCTTCATGCTCTCGGTAATTGTTTGGCTTGGTGCCTATTTATTCATTTTCCTGGGTTTCAAAAGATATCCCTTCAAAAGTATCTTTGATCAGATTCAACAGGCCCTCTGCCAATCTGCAGCTTTCCATCCTAGTCCTCATGAGTGTGTTCATGCGCCTGCAATCCCCCTGATAGCTGCTCTTCTCGTCCACCACGAAATGGTCCACCTTGCCAAGCAATGCCCGCACGCCCTCATCGTTTGCAGGAACCCCGCTGGCCGCCATGAACTTGGCCGCCGGGCCGCTTACAGGCCGATTTCCCACAAAGGGGCTGACTGCTACTACCATCTTTTCGCGCAATCGCTCTCGCACGCCCGGCAGGGCCAGGATAGGACCGATGCTGGTCACGGGATTGCTGGGCCCGAAAAGGACTACTTGCTCTCGATCCAAGAGTTCCAGGAATCCGGGACTCGGGCGGGCTTCCTCTATGCCTTTCAGCTCAAGAGAAATCACCCGCGGCGTGCCCCTCAGGCCGACCCAATAATCCTGAAAATGCATCTTGCCGGAGGGCGTTTTAATCACAGTGGATACCGGGTCGTCCGTCATGGGGACTACCTTCTGCCTGATGGCCAGAGCTTCTGCCAGCGCTTCAATGGCTGAGGACAGGCTGGCTCCCTGTCGAATCATATTGGAGCGGAAGATATGAATGGCCCGATCCTTATCGCCCAAAGCGAGCAACTCCTCTGCTCCCAGGCTCTGCAAAAATTCGTGCGTCTTGAAGCTGTCATCCTTTATGCCCCACCACTTCCTTTCATCGGCGATGCCCGCCAGAGTGTAGAGCACGGTATCGATATCGGGAGTGACCAGGTTGCCCGAGATCCACATGTCTTCCGCGGTGTTTACGACCACGGAGAGCTCCTCGGGCGCAAGAAGCTCCTTCAGGCCTAAAAGAAGCTTGGGCGTTCCTGTGCCGCCGCTGAATACTATCATGCTATCATCGCACTCATACGTCCAGGATGAGCATGCCCGTCTGCAGGGAATTGATCTCCTCGCAGGTCAGGGCTGATCTTTGCGCCTTATTCGAGACAATGGCGCTGTTTCCCAGGGGGTCTTCCAGGATGACTGTGAACTCGAATTGGCCGCAGCGCGCCTCGGCGATATGCTGCAAAATCTCTTCGCCCTTTCTGGTGCTATCCAGGCTGCCTGCCGCCCGCGCCGATCTGGTGGCAAAGCCGACGATATTCTCGATCCTCTCCAGGACTCCTTCTATGTTGGAGACGTAGGATTCCGAGGCATGTCCCGGCTCAATATCCACGCCAAGCTCGGGAATGCGAATGGTGCCGCTGGAGGAGCGAATGACCCTGGCGTCCAGGTCATCAAGCTCCGTGACCTGCAATACGTAGCGTGCCGGCTCCTTTTGGCCCAGCAGAATGGTATCACTATGTCGAAAGCCGCATTCGCAGACACCGGCAATGATCATGGCTTCTCCGAAGCAGGGAATCTCCTGGGTCTCCCAGCTAAACTGCATCATTTGGCCACAAACTGGACAGTTGGCTGTTGTGGTTAGGTTCAATCCTTACCTCCAACTACCTTGTCGCGGTCGATCCTTATTCCGTTTGGCACCAGGACCACCAGATCGTCACCAATACCTGCGATGTCTCCAGATACATCGTCCGCCGCCTTCTTCAGCTCGCCAATAGCCCTGTCCAGTGCTGCCTTGTCCCTCTTCAACCCGGCTATATCCACCAGGACGATATTCCCGGCATAGATCTCCTGCTTGATCTCCGGAAGAATCTCTACCTTGCCGAGCTCAGCCACCCTCAAGACGATCTCAGAGGAGTTCCCCTTCTCCTCGAACTGGCCCAGATCCACCTCGGAGTAATCAGCTTCTCCGCTCTTTCCCAAAGCCTTGAGCTTTTCCAGAAACCCAGCCATTTAGAAAACCCCTTGCAGGAAAATGTGTATATTATATTTATATTTAGCGTCTCTACATATCCGTTAGCTTCACGCCTGCCAGGCCCATAGCTACCATGAAGAGCAAGACGATCAGGGCAAAACCGGATGATCTAAACTCAGCCGGGAAGGCGATCTGCACAACGAGAATGAGGGCGATCATGATAAGTACGAGCCCCGTGCTCATGCCAATCTCAATCCAATTCTTCTTCACAAGATTAAGCAAAGCCCTTGCCTAGCAGATATACTTTTTCTCCCTCAGGCCCGTCTCATCCGCCAGGGCGGCGACGAGTTCGCGGGTCTTTGAGCCGTGCCACCCGCGCTTGATAAACCTGGGATAGACAGGCAGCCTTTCCTGAAGAGAATAACCATTAAGACCATTTAGCTCTGCTTGCAGCGCCTGCAGCTCTGGCCAGGGCCGCTCTGGATTAATCCAGTCGTCTGTTACCGGACTCAAACCTCCCAGATCATTTGCGCCTGCTTCGAGCAGTGGCTTGGCGTCTGCGAGGTTTGGAGGGATCTGGACCGCCACATCGCCGGGCAGGATCGCTCTCGCCATTCTTACCATGGCGCAGAGATCTTCCGGGCTCGGTCGCTTCGCATTTGCCAGAGTTGTTCCGACCTTCGGATCGAGCGGCTGGATAATGACCTCTTGGATGTGGTCATAGGATCGGTGCAGATCTGCAATGGCCTCCAGTGACTCCCTTCTGTCCGCCCAGCTCTCACCGATCCCGATCAACAGGCCGGTGGTGAAGGGAATCTTTCGTCGACCCGCTCTGGCAATATAGTCCATCCTCACCGCGGGGCTCTTTCCTGGGGAGTTGGTGTGGGCCGCAACCGTGGCGGTGGTCTCCAGCATCAGTCCCATGGAGGCATTGTATGGTTTTAGGCGGGCGAGGGACTCGTCGTCGAGGATTCCGGCATTGGTGTGGGGAAGCAGTCCCAGCTCCAGAGCCAGTTCACAAAGTTCGACCAGGTAGTCCATGAGGTCAGTGACATCCGCTTCGGCCAGCAGCCTCTGAAATCCCGGCACCGCCCAGGGCGCCTCACCCAAAGAAAAGAGCGCCTCGCTGCAGCCGGCCTCGGCGGCGCGAGCGAGGAGGCGAAATGCCTCATGTCTGCGGATCAGCCGGGCAGTGCCGGCATCGCGCCGAAAGGAGCAATAGCCGCAGTGATTCCGGCAGAGATCTGTTACGGGCAGGAAGACATTTCGCGAGTAAGTGACGCAATGCATCTAGCGCCGGAACTCCACCAGCTTCAGAACATTTCCGCGCGGGCAGTCCTCGGGAGCCTCGCCCACCACCTCAACGATGGTGCACCTCTCCCCGTCTTTCAGCCCCGTGGGGTGGCACATCTCGAACATGCTGCACTCCGGCTCGTCGCACTTTGCTGCCTCAAATACGATCTTGGACCCGGGGAACGCCTTCCTGGCATCGAAGGCTGCAATTATGGGACTTTCTGCCACTTCTACGGCGCGAACGCCTGCCTCGTGGATGGGGCACTCGTGAACAAGCTCGCCGCGCGTGCCCAGAATCCTGTAGCGCCGGCGCGGTTCAAGGTTGATGCACGTATTTCTGAGCTTGCAGGTTTCGCATTCTGGAGTTGCGCCCATGAAGGTGAACTCCATGCCGATGCTGGCGAGTTTCGTTCCAATTAGCGTGATTTGAGTAGTTGCCTCGGACATCTCTTTCATCTCCTCTTCAATCATCATGATTCAATATTCGAATTTTTAAATTGTATTTCTAATTAATTTATGGTATTATATCACGACTATTATGGAATTTAGATTATTCCTGTAGCCTCAGCGGCCTTTGCCGCAGCCTTACGGTTCAGCCCGCTGTCCAGAATGGTGTATCGCTCCGGCCTGATCTTATGGGCGCTGACAAGAGCCTCAATCACCGTTTCGGCATCGAGGTTCAGCTCGGATGCGGTTATCGGCGCCCCCACTTGATCCAGGGCGTTGCGGATCATCTTCCAGTCGCCTCCGTGCAGGTACATCACGACGATGGTGCCAAGGCCGCATAATTCTCCGTGCAGCGCCCTCGAGGGTGCGATAAGGTTTAGCGCATGGGCGAACTTGTGTTCTGAGCCGCTGGCCGGCCGGGATGAGCCGGCAATGCTCATGGCCACGCTGCTGGAGATGAGGGCCTTTACCACGATCTTGGCCGACTCCTCAAGGCCGGGCCGGATATCGGGCGCAAGCTCCACGATCATGTGCGCGGTCATGCCGGAGAGGGCAGATGCATATTCGCTATACTCCTCATTTCTGAGCCGGTGAGCGAGTTGCCAGTCCAAGATCGCGGTGTAGTTGGAGATTATGTCGCCGCATCCTGCCGCGAGAAGCCTGGCGGGGGCCTGCGATATTATCTTCGTATCAGCCACGATGGCCAGAGGGGCTTGAGCCGGGACGGAGACGGTCTCTCCATTTATGGTCAGGGATGCCTGAGCCGAGCAGATGCCGTCGTGGGATGCGGCTGTGGGCACGGACAGGAACGGCACCTTGGAGCGAACGGAGGCGAGCTTGGCGATGTCGATTGATCTGCCGCCGCCGGCACCGATGAGAAAGCCTGCATCAATCTCATGCGCCAGTTTCTCTGCGCGATCCACTTCTTCCATCTTGGACGCGCTGGTAATGAGCGTCTCCGGCTGGTAGCCGCCGTCTTTCAGCAGCTCGTAGATGGCCTTTCCCACCACTTTCTCCGTGTTGGGGCCGGTAACTATAAGGGCGCGAGGCCGCAGCGACAGGCTGGAGCAGATCTCGGGAATCTCCAGCACGACTCCACTGCCCACTGCCACCTTTCGCGGCAGCTCCATCCACCTCGATACGAACAACAGCCTCACCAACTAAAACAGGCTGTAAATTTGCGGCCTTGCGATATAAAACCATATCCTCAAACGGTCACGATCTCGGAGCGTAGGTCGCACAGTATGCGATCCCGGATTTTATTGACATCCGCACTGGTCCGGTTCCGGGGGCGGGGGATGGGGATCTCGATGATGTCCTTGATTCTTCCCGGTCGAGCGGACATGATCACGATGCGGTCGGCAAGGTAGATGGCCTCATCCACGCTGTGGGTGACGAAGACCACCGTCTTCTTCTCTTCCTCCCAAATGCGCAGAAGCTCAGACTGCATGATGTTGCGCGTCTGGGCATCCAGGGCCCCGAAGGGTTCGTCCATGAGCAGGGCCCGCGGGTCGTTGACTAGGGCTCGCGCGATGGCCACGCGCTGCTTCATGCCCCCGGAGAGCTCGTGCGGATAGCGCCCCTCGAAGCGCTCCAGGCCCACCATCTTCAGGTACTGCCGGGATCTGTCCTCTCGCTGTGCGGAAGGGACGCCTTTCAGCTCCGGGCCGAAGGATATGTTCTGCAGTACCGTTCGCCAGGGAAAGAGAGAGTACTCCTGAAAGACCATGCCCCTCTCCGGGCCCGGCCCGATTATTGGCTCGCCGGCCAGGGAGATCGTGCCGGAAGTTGCTTTTTCCAGCCCGGCTATGATTCTGAGCAATGTCGTCTTGCCGCAGCCGGATGGCCCGATGAAGCAGACGAACTCGTTCTCCCTGATGCTCAAATTTATGTCGTGCAGGGCTTCCATCTCCTTGCCGTCCGACAAAAAGAGCTTGTTTACGCCCTTGATCTCCAGCAGTGCCATTCAGGGCAGGAATATCATATCTGGTAGGTATAGATCTTTCCATTCAGGAGAAGTTATGTCTGAGATTGATGATCGTGCAGCGCTGGACCTGCAAATAGGGCCTGAGGATGACGAGTGGAAGCCAGCCAAGCTTTGGCCGGCATTCGCAGGTCATGGTCGCTTTCTCTTCGCATACCACCTCCTGATTGGTTAACGCTTCATCGGCTGGGATCAGAGCTATGCTCCCAGCCTCTGCATATACCACCCTCTGCTGTTGGCGAGTGCCGGAGTCAGGGCCGAACCGTCCCTGTTCTGCACGTAGACCCTGAAGCCTGTGGATGTCGGCGAATAAATCGCATTGACACCTACGGCGTTGTACTGGTAGCCATTGCCGCCAAGCGAGGTGAAAAAGAGTGGTGTAGTTGCAAATCCCGATGCTGCGGTGTTTATATCCACATAGATGGCATTGCTGCCAAAGGCCTGCCAGGCCGTAGCACCGGGTGTCGTGGAACCCGAGTTAGTAGTAGCCGCGGGCACTCCCAGCCACCGCAGGTACCACCCTTTGCTGTTGGCGAATGCCGGAGTCAGCGCCGAACCGTCCCTGTTCTGCACGTAGACCCTGAAGCCTGTGGACGTCGGCGAGTAAATAGCATTGACACCGACGGCATTGTACTGGTATCCATTGCCGCCAAGCGAGGTGAAATAGCGTGGTGTCGCCGTAAACCCTGCTGCGGCGGTGTTCACATCCACGTAGATGGCATTGCTGCCAAAGGCCTGCCAGTTCGTAGCACCAGATGTCGTGGAACCCGAGTTGGTATTAGCCGCGGGCACCCCCAGCCACTGCATGTACCACCCTTTGCTGTTGGCGAATGCCGGAGTCAGGGCCGAACCATCCCTATTCTGCAAGTAGACCCTGAAGCCTGTGGACGTCGGCGAGTAAATCGCACTGACACCGACGGCATTGTACTGGTATCCATTGCCGCCAAGCGAGGTGAAATAGCGCGGCGTCGCCGTAAACCCTGCTGCAGCGGTGTTCACATCCACGTAGATGGCTTTAGAGCCAAAGGCCTGCCAGTTCGTAGCTCCCGGAGTGGTACGGCCTGACCTCCAACTCGTCGAGAAATCTATAGTATTTTGGTAAATACACCTCCATGCATTGGTCGAATATGCGTAGGCAAGCCAGTCGTTCCAGAAATCCAGAAATTTGCTGTCACGCTTATTCCAAAAGATGTTCTCGATATAGCTGAACGGGAAAGAATACTGATCCGAGCCGTCATTTTGTGTATCGTAAATATCCCATAGAGCGCCTGCAACTCTGCCCTCTACTCCGGGCCCGTTATCCCAACCGGGTGTTCCCCAGGTTTGCGTCTCAAGATTTTCGTAGGATGTTTTAGACCAGCTCCATATCGCATTGCCGTTTACAGGCAGTGACAGGAAATCAGCCCAGCCCTCCGTCCATGCGCAGACGATGTCCTCATTCGTTTCCATGTAGTGAGGTGATGGGCAGTTTTCGGGAGGCCACCACTGACCGTAAGCATTCCACATTACGTTATGGCCGTACTCGTGGATGGAAATATCGGCAGACTGAGCATCCACATTCGTTATGTGAGTCATTCCTCCGAGATTGTAGTAGGTTCCATCCGTGCTCGATGGATACCAAAGAATAGTTCCCTGTCCGGCGTTGCGACCTCCATTATTATACATGAAAAGCCATGCCCTATTCAAGTCGTTCAATAGCCAGCAGGCTTTAAGGTTTATACTGGTCGATGGGGCCGAGTAGGTTCCCATGTCGTAGGAACCATCAGTCAAAATATATACTGATGTGTACCAATAATATACGTAATTCAGTCCGGTTAAACCGGCCGATGAACTGGAAACCACTCTCAACTCAGGATAAGCTAAATTATTGTAATTCCATTTATCGTAAGTGTAGAATAAAATTTGCACTCCGGCAGGACTCGGGTTAATTACCGTAACCGACCAGTATCCGTTCACATCTGTATACGTGTCTCCTAAGAAGTTGCTATTGCCGTCAATTACTCTGACATAAAAATCTGCACCAGGCACTTCCGTAGTAGGATTTACTCTGACATCACCAGGTTCAGTGAAGTAATGCCAGTATCCGTGCAGAGTCAAATAACCTGGACTCGTAGGACCGGCGGGCATTTTTATGCTTCTATTTTCAGGCTTATTGCTTGATATGTTTTCTGCCGTAACATCATTAAACTTATTCAACCGCATCTCGGTCTGGTTAAATTGCATTGAATTTCCAATCGCAGGCTCTCTTCCCCCGGCAGCCGGCTCAGCGTATATTGGTGCCGGTGTGAACAAGGATCTTTCCTGTCCGATCGTAAGGTAGATCGCTTTCTGATCGCCCCAAGAGCTTCCTTCATTTACGGCGTGGTGAGCTTCAGCCTCCAACTTGAAGTCCCCTGCCTCTGTAAACCTGACTGTAATATTCAGAAAAACAGGCTCATTTGCCTTGAGGTCCCATCTTCCCGTAAGATTCCCGGCCGTTAACAAGACTCCGCTGGGCAGAGTAATGCTGGCACTGGTGTTAGGTGCATCCAGTATGCTGCTTATCCTGCAGAATATCTCCGAATCCTCGCCGAGAACTGGTATTTCTGAAGCATTAAATTCCATAGTTATCGGAGAGACCGGACCCTGTGGATTCCCTATGTTTCCTGCACTCGTGGCAATTAACACCAAAATTAGTGCAAAAAAATATAATGTAATCCTATTTGTCTTATCTTTCATAAATCCCACCTTGACTTATTACAGAAGTGCAAATTCTTCTTTAAGTATAAATATTTTATTAATGTTAAACGAATCATTGAGAATATGGCGAATCTCTGAAACGAAATAACAGGGACAAAGAGACCGATGAAGATTTGTCTGCGCACGACCGACAGAGAAGACATCCTGTTTTCCAATTGAATTTTAGGGTCCTATGGTCATCTCCATCTTGAGCTTTGGAAAATTTTCCATAAATTCACTCAGACCAAAAAAATTAATTAATATGGTAAAATCATTTTTCTTATCAGGATTGCAGACGAGGTTGTGACCGACAGGCAAATTTTAGGAATACGAATACCGCCGCCTCTTTAATCGCGATAGAAATTGAAACTCAAGAAAAGGGGGTGAGGGAGAAGAATGTCCTCAAATGCCCAGAAGCGTGTAGGGCCGGAGGGGAGCAATCTCCCTTTACGACAATATATAACTAGCACCGGCCACTATTTAGGCTCGATCCGCGCGGGGCGAAAGTAATCTCGACAGATATTTCCGCTTCAGATCTTCTCCGGCTTCTCCAGGAGCTTCGTCTTCTTCATCAGCTCTCCCGTGCGGGCGTGAGGCTTGCGTGAGACGGAATCATTGGCTTTCTCCAATTCTCTGGATTCATCGGCCAGGCGTCCCGCCGCCCTCATAACCTCATGGCCAGCGGCTGCGGCCAGGGCGATCTGCTCCAGCTCCTTGAGACGGAAGCAGGCGGCAGCATCGATGGTCGCCACGGTCTGCGCCATGTACAGCGCGCCAATGGCCTTGGCCCGGGCGTAGGGATTCTGGAAGTTCATGCGCTCCGCGCACTTCTCGGGCGTGGCGAGGATGGCGGGAAGCTTTGCCTCGCCTGCGGCGATGGCCGTCATGGCTCTGTCCAGCTCCTCCTGAACCAGCCGGATTCCGCCGCAGGCCGCCAGGACCTTCAGAGCGTCGGAATTGAAGAGCGCCATCTCGGATGGGTCGAGGAACTCGCGCTTGGCACCGATGAGCGGGTCCACGGGCAGGATGATGTAGCCGAAGCCCTCCGCCGCCAGGACATCGCGCGCCTCCTTCTTGGCAGGGCCGTCGGAGATGACGATGGTGGGAATGCCCTTGAAGCCCTCCCGCGCCGCGGTCGGCCCCGCCGTTGCGGCGTTGGGGCTGCTGATGACCACGAGCTGCGGGCCCCAAGCTTTCAGCTCAGCCGAGGCTTCGCCCTCTTTCTTGGTCATCTTGGGGCCGAAGCTGATTATCTTGAACTCGATATCAGTTCGCTCTGCAATCTCGTCCAATGCCAGATCGATTGCAGTCGAAGTGGCTATGTTTCCGAGCTTGATGAAGCCGATCTTGAACATGCGAGGCTTGAGGGCGGAGAAAAGATAAAAGGGTTGTGTCTGTGGCTGGCCGGATGCCGATTGCCGGCATGAAGATCAAAAAGTCTTTCAAGACAGGGAGGAGAAATTGTGTAGAGTCTTCGAATTTCTATTTTCATTATTCGTTATTCGATGGTGACTGTTTCCCGGTCGGTATCAACCTCAACCAGGACTCCGCTCTTCAGCTTCAAGATATCTTGCGCTACCCTGTCCACCAGAGGAATCCCGCTGATGATCGCGCCTACAGCAACGATGGGCTCGGAGCGGAGGTTGATCATGGCTGCCGGGGCCACGCCCCTCTTTTTGAGCTGGTAGATCACGTAGGAGCCCACCGTGGAGCCCTTGCCGCCCGGAAAGATGAGCACCTTTCCGGCAATGCACTGGCCGAAAAGCTCGTGCGCCGGATCGACGACCACGCCGGTTTCAGGATTGACGTTTCCCAGGAACGATATCGAGTCCTTCGTAACCAGTGCTGGACCGCTGGCGCATCCGGAGGCAACTTTATGGCATTTGATCTCCATTCTCAATTCCTCCCCAGGGCCACGCTGATGCACTCTTCCAGACTGCCAAAACCTGCCCGAACGCCGCATAAGCCCGGAATGTAGACCAGCGCCTTGCCGGAGTTGACCATCATCTTTTGGTAGCGCTCGCTGGCCGGCGAGACGACCATGCAGGTGTCGCAAAAGACCCTGGCCCCGCACTCCTCGATCCTTTTCACCAGGTCCGGGCACGAATCTGCGATCTTTCGGGCTGTGCAGACCCACAGCTCCTTTTGCACCTTCCCTTCTTCCAGCAGCTCGGCGATTCGCTGCAGC
>Ga0074195_1003271_pt1 | contig 15676 bp, 20 predicted proteins | sample EPASupsiteHSE623_FD_64525 | JGI IMG/M metagenome (GOLD analysis project Ga0074195, IMG submission 64525) | Bioremediated contaminated groundwater from EPA Superfund site, New Mexico - Sample HSE6-23 | ecosystem: Environmental > Aquatic > Deep subsurface > Groundwater > Contaminated ...
TATTAATAGGACTAATCATTATATCATTTGTTTCTAATTTAACAGTTTCAATTTTCTCTATTTCTGTTAAAATGTCGTTAAGTTGTTTTTCATATTTTTTTATTTCATCTTCATTTATACTAAGACGAGCTAAATGAGCAACATGTAAAACATCATTATCATTTAAAATCATAAATGCTCCTTTCTTATGTTTTAAACACTAAAACATCACTATACCATTATAACATAACATTAAAAAAAATAGATAACTCTATTTTAATTTGCGAATAATTAATTGAATTGTTCTTCTGGCATCACTACATAGCATATTATATAGCTCTCTATTATTCTTAAGTTCTTTTATGATTTCTAAGTCTTCCTTAGCAATTGAAACGTTATATGATTCTCCTTCTTCACTAACTGCCATAACATCATTGCCAAGCATATAATCAACACTTACATTTAAGCTTTCAGATAATTTTAAAAACATTGCCATAGTAGGAGTTCTATTTCCTGTTTCATAGCCACAAACAGATACTTTAGAAACACCTATCAAATTACCTAACTTCTCTTGAGTTAAACCTTTCTCTAAACGAGCTTGTTTTATTCTTTCACCTATTATCATACACACCTCCGTTATCTATTTGTTAATATTATAACAAAGTATGGTTATCAAAAACTCATAATTAACAATATGTGAAAAAAGTATTGAAATTAACTTTTTGTTAATATAAAATAATAATGGGTGAATAAATATGTTGAAAGATTTAAGAAGTAAAGAAAATTACAGTACAAAAGAAATGGCAGTAAAACTTAAAATCAGTAAAACTTATTATTGGCAGTTAGAAAACAAAAGAAGAACTCTCTCCTATCAGATGGCTATAAAAATAGCCGATATTTTTAATTTAAAGCCTGATGATATTTTTTTTGAGGAATATAAAAGCAAGAATTAATTTCTTGCTTTTATTATATTTTTTTGACAATTTTTTAAAAATGCGCGTATAATACATCAAAGGGGGAATTTTTTATGATAAGACAAGCACAAATTGGTAACACGTCTTTTATTTCAAGAGTAGATTCTGATAAAAATGGTGTTTTACTTTCTGTTTGTAATGATGTTATCTATGATGATGACTGTTTCCATGTTATATATATAAACGGTTCACAAGAAGACCATTATAAAGCTAATGGTTACGGAGCTTTACCTTTAATAATGAATGAGAGAGTTTGGGGACATAGTTGTGACTTTTATGGTGAAGGATTTAAACCATATGTTTTTAAATACCGCATCAATACTGGAAGAGATAATTCATTTAATTTTTCAAGAAGTTTACTTGAAGCAATAAAAAGACTTGAAACTGACAGAATTATAATTGTTGGTAAAAGTTACGGAGCTATTATCGCATGTAGATTAAATGAAAGTGATCTTGTAAGACAAATTGTTTGCGTTAATCCATGTCTTTTAGGTAGTCCTCTTGCTGATATAAATCTTTTTAATTCATTTGCTTATGGATTTAGTCCTTTAATGCAAATAGTAAGACTTGGTCAAGCAAATGTATTTAAAGTTGAAGCTGGGCAGACTGGATTTACTAGAGAAAAAGTTCGAGGTTTTGAAGATGATATTAGAAGGCCAGAAAAGATTCAAGTTATAGGTGGCTCAATAAATCATTTATCACCAAGACTTTTACACCCTGATGAGATAGTACTTAGTGCATCTGCAAAATTTATTTTACAAGCAACAGGGCTTACTAGTGATGGAATGACTGTATTTGCTAAAAATATTTACGAAGGTTTAGGCTTAGAAGTAACAGAGCTTGATAGACCATATCATAATCGTGCTGAGCATCCTGATTATTGTCAACATGTATTTCAAAAAGTTATTGAAAAATCAAAATAAAAGCATAATTTTTAAATTATACTTTTTTTATGTTTATTTATCTAACGCTGCCATCAAATTGTTCACAATTAACCAAATCATTTGGATATAAAAGGCTGAAAAATTTTCTTAAAGATTCTATGTTGCACTTATAAGAAGCATATCTTAAAGCTCCAGTGGTCTTTAAATAATGGATTTCTTCTTCTAAATTTCTATCAGTGTCCTTAAACATATTGTTATATCCACTCGGAACAAGAAAAAAGCGCATTTCATCTTTAGTAATAGCATATCTGAATGATAACTGGTTTTTTGAAGAAAAATCTGAAAATAATAAAGCAAAGTCAACTAATTCACTATGGCTTGATAGTTGAGTATTATTATTTGTTACTCTCGTTATACCTGAAAACATCAACGCCTTATTTTCTTCAGATGTATGAATATTAAATTCTAATTTGTCACAATCTCCTGTAAATGAAATTTTGAATGATCCAAACTCTGAACTCATAATCCAAGTCACTATATTATGAAGTAGTCGAGTATTATGTCTTGGAAATTCGGCAAATAAATATGGAGAAGAGTTCTCTCCTTTTTCAGGATGGCCTCCGCAGCAAGATAAAGTTTTTACACCTGAATTCCATAAAGCTAACAATAATTCCTTTAACTCCACATTTCCTTCTGAAAATTCCAAAGCGATTTTTTCTTTTTCTTCATCGGTTTTTAAATAAAAATCATCATGTGGTTTACCATCATTATAAGTCATATATTTCTCCCCTTATAGTTTATTTTAATTAACATTTGCTTTTTATAGTTTAAAGTTTCTCTTAAAAAGCGTTGCGTTTTTTTAATTCCCTATATTATTTTTATAACAATATTATAACATAAAAATAATTTGTAATATAATATTTCATATAAAAAAAACCTATACGGCTTTTTCTTCCATAAAGCTTGGTAATGCCTTAGCAAATGTTAAAATTTTAACATTATTTTTTGCATTTGGTATAAAAGAAGTAATACTACCAGTCTCATCTCTTAAACCATATATTTTAAGTTTAGCACTTATTTTATGGAGTTCTCCAATTGAATATTCTTTTTCTGATGTAAATTCTATTAAAGGTAATACTGAATGCATAAGTTCATATAAATCCGGATAAACTCTTCTCATATATTCATCATAAAAAGTAGCATTTCCCAATTCACTTACTTCTCTTAATTCACTTAATGTTTTAAATGAAAATTCTCGGTCAAACACTCCATCACAAGAATTATTAGCCGTAAGAGGCTTGCCACTACTAGGATTTTCGCCTATAGTCGGTAATGCACTAGAAATCGTAGAAATTAGATGATGATCTGCATAATCATCTTCATTTAAGGCATCTCTTACCATTCTTAAACTTTCTAGATAAATATTTGTATAAGTTGGATCATTGTAAGTATTTCCTGATTGAAATCCCCATTTTTCTCTAAGAGCTATTTCATAGGGATTAGGCTTAAATATTTTATAGTAAGACTTATTAGCAGTCACTATATTGAAAAACTTTAGTAATTCATCTTTATTACTTGTAGAAAGAGTAGCGCAAACTAATTTTTCGGAACTAGCTAAATATATCATAAAAAAACCTCCTAGCTGTAATATAGCATAAACAATTATAATAAATCAATGATTTTATAATTAATTTAATTATAAGTAATCAAAAAAGCCTATGCGGCTTCTTCTCTTGGCTTACTTGATAGAAATGTAACTTTCTCTGCTACTAATTCTACAGCATGTCTAATTGTATCATCTACTTCAAACTCTCTTGTTTGAAGTCTTCCTTTAACACCTACTAAATCGCCTTTTCTACAATATTCAACTGTTGACTCTGCTACACCCTTCCATAGAACACAAGAAATAAAATCAGTCTCATATTCTCCATTTGAATTTTTAAAACTTCTTGGTACTGCTAGTGTAACATTAGTTACTTTGTTGCCATTTTCGGTTTCTCTTAAGCAAGGATCAGCAACTAATCTCCCTACTATTACTGTTTGATTTAACATAAAACCCTCCTTCCAAAAACAATATACAAGAATTAAAAAAGAAACACAAATAGCTAACTTTGTATTTCTTTTATTAATATTCTAATAAAAATTTGTATATTTCTATAAAAAAATTACTAAACTCTATGTTTACAATAGCAAATAAGAAAAATCAAACATTTATTGTTTTTTTTATAAAAATATTGTAAAATCAAATTAGGAGGAATTTATGAACAGAAACCCGCTAGATATAGCAGTGAAAGATTTATTAGGTAGTTTTAATAGGGGCGACTATTCTGTCAATATGCCCTTAGTAATCTTAACTGAACTTAGAATAGCTAATCTAATGACATTATTAAGCAATCAAATGTTGCTTTCTCAATTAGGATTAAGCCAAGAAGAAGTTTTTAGAGAATTGCAGCAATTAATGGAACTAAGAAAACTTTCTAGCTTTACTAATGAAGGTGTTGAACATCAACGTTAATATTTAAAATAGTTATCTTCAAAAAAAGCCACCAAAAAGGTGGTTTTTTTCACATAAGAAACTTTTTATAAAGTCTTATTCTATTTACATTTTAATTCATATTCATACTTTTCAATCTGTGTTGTACCTTTTTCTAAATATATTTTTACATTAGATTCATCAGAGCACTTTGAAAATTTTGATATATCATATGTCTCACCCATTATATCATTTGCGTCTTTTAAATCTTTGAGTGAAATAACTGCAATATCCAAATTTGTTCCAATCATATATTTTGAATAGTAATCATTCCCCATTGATTCTAATTTTTTTTGTAAATCATTTTTAGTATCTTTACTACATCCACTTATTAATAATACTAATAAAAATAAAACAACCCACTTTTTCATAAAAACTCCTTTAAAAATAATTTTTAAGTAACGCATTTAACTCAACTGCATATTCCATTGGTAACTCTTCCTTAAACTTATCAATAAATCCCATAACTAATAATTCTTTAGCTTTTTCTTCATTTAAACCACGACTTTCTAAATAAAATAATTTTTCCTTACTTATTTTAGAAACCGTAGCTTCATGGTTAATAAACGATGAATTATTTGAAACAATATTTTTAGGAATGGTATCACTTTTAGAATATTCATCTAGTATCATTGTATCACATTTTATGGTACTTTTAGAATTTTTTGCATTTTTTGTAATATTAACTGTTCCTCTATAAGTAGCGTTACCACCTTTTAAAGCAATAGATTTACTTATAATATTACTTTTAGTGTTTTCTCCTAAATGTATCATTTTAGCTCCAGTATCCTGTATTTGATTAGTAGATGCAACCGCAATTGAAATACAATTTCCAATCGACCCTTTTCCTTTTAAGATACATCCTGGATACTTCATATTTACTTTAGAACCGATATTACCATCGATCCATTCCATTAAACCTGATTCTTCTACTAAAGCTCTTTTAGTTACTAAATTATATACATCACTTGACCAGTTTTGAATAGTTGTATATCTACATTTAGCATTTTTCATAACATATATTTCAACAACAGCTGCGTGAAGTGCATCTTCTGTATAAGTTGGCGCAGTACATCCTTCCATATAATGAAGTTCAGAATTTTCATCAACTATAATAATTGTTCTTTCAAACTGACCCATATTTTTGCTATTTATTCTAAAATAGCTTTGAAGAGGTCTATCTAGTTTAGTATTTGGTGGCATGTATATAAAGGTTCCACCACTCCAAACAGCAGAGTTTAAAGCTGTATATTTATTTTCATCATACTTTACTAGTGAATTAAAATATTTTTTAAATAACTTAGGATATTTTTTTAAAGCTGTATCTGTATCGCAAAAAATAATATGTTTATCTTCTACTTCTTTTAGCATATTATGGTAAATCGATTCACTTTCATACTGAGCATGAACGCCTGATAAATACTTTCGCTCGGCATCAGGAAGCCCGATTTTATCAAAAGTTAACTTAATATCTTCTCTTACATCTTTCCAACTATTTTCAACTTTTTCAAGTTCTTTTTTGTAATAGTTGATATTATTAAAATCTATTTTCAATTCTGGTCCAAAATTAGGATTAGGAAGTTCTAAAAATTTTTTTAGTGACTTTAATCTAAATTCCAGCATCCATATTGGTTCTTTTTTTATTTTTGATATTTCTTCTATTTTTTTATTATCAAGTTTCATAAAATCACCCATAACAATTATATATTAAATTAAATAAAAAAGATAGTATTTATACTATCTATACTGTCTTGGTCTTTGATAAATCCTTTTCACAGTTTCTCTTGCTTTTCTTCTTAATAGCAGCCTTTTAATCAAAGTGTCACCATCACCATTATAAGGTTTAGGATCAATTGCATACTGAAAATCCAAACATGTTACCCTTCCGATATCACCAGGGCTAACTAAAGTATACTTTTTATCACTACTATTTAAATCAACTAAATAACTTCCGTCTTCCAATTTAACTAAAATACAAGTTGCTGTTCTATATCTAGGATCTTTTAAAAATTGGTAATCTGTTTTTTCCCTACACTTTTCTAGAAAATAACACAAATTAACCCTAAAAATAGAGTTATCAATATCTGAATGCCTTGCGAATAAATCTGTAAATATCGTCATATTATTTTTCTTTTAATGCCTTTTCTATTGCCCACCATGATAGTAGCGCACATTTTTTTCTATTTGGTTGTTTATATAAATCATCATAAACAACCGCTTGTTCTAATAAAGACTCATCATAGTCTTTTTCATCAATCATATTAACAAAGTTATTATAAATATTTCTTGCTTCTTCTACTGTTTTACCTATCAATGTATCAATCATAATGGAAGTAGAACTTGTGCATATTGCGCAAGCTTCACCATCAAATCTAATATCTGTTATAACATTATTTTCTATTTTAACCATTAGATTAACTTCATCAATACAACTTTCATTATTCATATTAACTTTAATATAAGAGCTATCTTCAATTAATCCTTTATGAGTGGGATTTTGATAGTGTTCTAATATTATACTTCTTTTTGTGTTTTGATCCATAAAATCCCTCTTTCTAGAAATCAATTATAATACATTTTTTAAAAGTGCGCAAATTGATAATATTTTTAATAAAAAAACTAATTTAGTAGTTCTAAAATAGCTTTTTTTAGATTTTTATCAATTATATTTTGTTCTAAACAATCTTTTAAATAAACAGTTATTTCTTTATAATCGGCTTCTTTTTCTATTTCAATTAAAATATTAACTATATCTGTTGTCATTACTTTTAAATGTGTACTTGGCCTTTTAGAAATATCAATTGAAATTAGTTTACTAACAATTTTATCAAGTATTTTCTTATTGTAATTAGAATATTTAATAATATCATTTAATCCTTGAATCGCTAAACGAGCAGTAATTAACTTTTCATCTTCACAGTAAGATAAATAATCATCTATTATTTTTTCTAACTTATTATCTTTATCCCACTTTATGTTAATTGAAATTAACTTTAAGCCAATTATTATGTGATATGAATTATCACTTTTAAGCATATTTAAAAATCTATCAAAGTAAGGATATAAATCATTTCTATTTTCTGATCTATACTGTAAGATTAGAAAAGAATTATATCTTAGTTTATCATCTTTAGATACTAGATTATCTAATAGTTCTTTTATATTAGTAGGTGTTAATGATTCTGATACTACAAATAATTCTTCTTTCTTATATTCTTTTACATTCATAAATCCTCCATTAACATTATTTATCTACTTATTCCATAATGAGTGACTTCACTATCATAATTATTACTTTGGCCGTTTTCATCAAATATTACATTAGTTCCTGTGTTATCCAGATGTTCCTTTGTATTACACTTATTTATATTATATAATTCTGGGCTATCCCAAACAACTCCATCAACGCATATATGAGGCTCTGAATAAAAAACTCTACAAATTAGTTCTCTATCCAGTACTTCTTTTTGAAATAACTCATCGGGCATATTAGTACATGTATAATGTTCTCCATCAAATGTGATATACTCTGGAAATTTCGCTAATAAATACTTCATATGATCTGTTATATAATTGGCATCTATATTAGATATTTTAGCTATATATTCACCATTATATGTTGAATAACTAGCAAGATGCTCTGCTTGACTTTGATATCCATATAAAACTGGCTGTTTAACAAAAACACTACCTAACGCCATAAACTTATCACTTATCGTTTTAGCAGTATCATCTTTTTCGATGGGAAAAGATAAAGTAATCATATAAGAATGATATAGATCATTAGCATTAGCAATAGCCATATTTTCTTCGGATAAAGTTTTTATTTTTATTCCAATTGAAGCATAAGTATCATATTGGTTAGCGCTAGATGATTTTGTTTGTATACCAAGGTTTTGTAAAAATAAAAATATAGGAATACATGGTTCTTCAATATATGCTCTAACATTTCTAGTTGTTATTTCTGTATTTTCGGGCCCTGTATATATTCTTTCTACATCACCTATTTTTATATCTTTTAATTCTGTAAAAGGTTCTACACAAGGTATTGGTTCTAAATGACCGTCTCTTAATCTATTCATAACCGTTATATCAGAGTTATTTAATGTATACTCAAAAGTAATAGGTAAAGGTACAGATGAAGGTATAGATACAGTTGTTTTTGGTAATTCTTTGCTTTTAAATAAGCTTCTTAAGTTAAACAAGACTTATCCTCCTATTTTTCAACTATCGCTGTTACTTCTATTTCAATTTTTGATTTAGCTTCAGTAAAACCATTTACTTCAACCATAGTAGATACCGGTTTTGAATTTTTAAAATATTCTTGTCTTATATTAGATACTATAGAAAAGCTTTTCATATCAGTTAAATATATGACTGCTTTTACTACATCATCAAAGCTTGCTCCTGCATTTTTTAAAATTTTTCCTATTTCTTCAAATACTAATTTAGTTTGCTCTGTAATATCTTCACTTAATATATTATTATTTTCATCCTTTGGGCACTGTATTCCAGAAACAAATATTAAATATGAATCACCTAGATCAATCTTTTTAGCAGGAGAATAAAATCCTCTGGCATGTTTACTTTCTGTAATAATATTTTCTATTTTCATAAAAGCTCCTTCTTATAATATTATATTAACATATTATAAAACTTTTTGAAAGTTTCCTTTTAAACAAAAAAATCAACTCTTTCGAATTGATTTCATACTCTATTGGAGCGGGTGATGGGAATCGGACCCACGTAGTCAGCTTGGAAGGCTGGAATTCTACCATTGAACTACACCCGCAAATCAGTAGGCACTTTTAATTATACTAAAAATAGACTATTTGTCAATAGAAATATCAAAAAAACTAGTCATATTTAGACTAGTTTTATCTTTTATTTTTCTAAAAAAGGTTCCATTTTTGTTACATCTTCTGTTATAAGATTAGACTGAAAAGCACTACCGCTTATATCAAAGCTAGAATTGGGCACTTCTATTTCATAATCTTTATATAATGTTTTACCAGATACAGTAATTAAAGTAACTCTAAATGATATAGTAAGAGAAACACCATCTCTAGTAATGCCTAGTGCATCATATAATTCTTTTGTTGTAATAGTATCTTCATACTTAGATGAATCAACGTAAGCAACATCTTTTAATTCAACAGCAAGTGAGTTTTGTGTTCCATACATAATAGGTGTTTGATAATTCCTTTCAAAACTATTACTAGTTCCTACTACCTTATAGTCAGCATCCATATAGCTTTGATAGTTGCTATAAAGATCACTTACTATTCCCATTTTTGGAGATTTAACTACTTTAAGATCACTTACTATTTGTTTTTTAATATAATCGGATTGATTTGAATAATCAATTGTCGAATAGTAATCGACTAAAACATTAAAAATCATTTTAACGTTACCTTTTCCCATATCTTCCAAGGCATCACTTACGCTATCTACACTTCTATAAACATTTATAATATATCCTTTAGATAGATATTTTTTAGAGAAATCAGTAATAGATCCACTACTGTTATTAGAACTACATCCTGTTATTAATATAAATGCAAGAAAAAATAAAAAAATTTTTTTCATATAAACTCCTATTTTAAATATTCAATAACATCTATTAAATTGTCTCTATTAACAAAATCTCCCCCTTCTTTAAAAACTTTTATCATATCAACATTTTCTTTCTTATTTTCTTTTTCCATAGATTTTCCAACCATTTTAAGCATAACTTTTTTAAATCCTTTTAGTTTTGTATAGTCTACCCCACCTTGAAGATAGAATAATGGTTTTAAGATATTATTGCTTTTCATTAAAAAGTTCGTATAATCTTCACTTACTTTAGTCATACCGACTGCTATTACTAAAATAACATTAAATTTTTTAATTACTTTTTTTAAATTGACTATCTTAGAAGCAAAAACCCAGCTAATAAAAATAACTTCATCATTTTTTGACAACTTTTTTATTTCTTTAATATTAATAAGAGGAATGTTTAATTCTTCACTTATCATAGATGCATACCTATAAGCATGATCTGTATTACTTGAGTAAACTATTTTTTTCATATTCTTCACCACATATATTATACAACATTTTTTATGTTATAATATAAAAAAGAGGTGAATTTATGAAATTAATTTTGATTCCTCCGGGCGATAAATTATTAAAAACAAAAGCCAGTATTGTTACTGACTTTGATAACAAAGATTATTATATGGATATTATTAATCAAATGAAAGAAATCTGTATTGGAAGAAAAGCTTTCGCTGCTGCCGCTACGCAGTTTGGTATTTTTAAAAAAATGATTTTAGTAATTAATATAGAAAAACCCGAGTTTAATAACATTGATGAATATAATAATAAACCTATCAATTATAATGTTATTCCTTATTTTAATCCCAAAATCAAAGTTATGCGTGGTAATCAAGTATTTTATGAATCATGTATGAGTGTTTTTGAATCAACTGGAAAAGTTTTTAGACCATATCATATTGAATTTGAATATCAAGATATAAATGGACTAAAACAATATAAAATAGCTGAAGGCTTTGAAGCAATTATATTGTGTCACGAGATAGATCATTTGTATGGAATAGAGTATATTGATAAAGCAGTGCAATTATACACCAGTGTTAATACAGAAGCTCGTATTGAAATTAGAAAAAAACATCCTTATAAAGTTATTAATAAAACTAAGCCTTTTGATCAATCAAATATAGATATTAAATATCAAACTAAACTAGAATAAAGCATAGAAATATGCTTTTTAGTTAAATAAAAAAGGATAAGTAGACTTATCCTAAAATATTTTGAATAACAATATAATAAACAATAATATATGAAACTGTAAGTACTACTGCATTATATAATACTGCTTTGTTAGAATCTTGTAATTTCATTTCTTCTTTCATTGCTAAGAATAAAATAGAAATACTATAAATTGTTCCAAACATACTAACAAATGTTTCTAGTGGCCCATAAACTATTCCTAGTATTGGTGCTACTAAAATATTTAGTATAGCAAATGGGATTATAGCTAGTGTTGCTATTACAAGTGATTTATAATATTTTAAAGTTTTCTTTAATATAAGAGAACCTATATAATATATAGCTGCAAGCCCAAATATTATTAATGCATAAGCTAAAAAGTTTTTAAAAATTAATCCTAAATAATCGAGATTTTTTAGTTCACTAAGCACAAATTTTGTCTTACATGTTCCTGTCCAGAAATCACAGCTTCTAACAAACATGCTACTTAACATTGTTGCAAATAAATTAAACACCATCATTGCAAGAGCAACTATTCCAGCTAAAACTGAAGTCTTTTTTAAGTCAGGAAATTCTTTTGCACTATCTTCCATGCTATCAAGTGGTTTCATAACTGTAGATTCAACAAATTTGAATAAATTGTCTTTACTTACTTTCTTTACCATAATATCTCCTATCTACACACATTACAATTATATTATACCCTATTTAAACTAAAATTCAAGTGCTATTTTACAATCCATGCATTTGGGATCATCCTGGCTGTTAAATTACCGTTTTCATAACCACACGGTTTATTGTATATTGAGCCATTTATTGCAAGTGTAGTAGATGCTCCACCGTCTAAGTTAGCAGCATTATATGCCCCATATCTAATTAAAATAGAACTAACATCAGTAATAGAAGCTCCTATGCTATATCCAGGTTGTCTTCCATCTATTACTAGAAATAATACTACACCATCTTTTCTTTGACCTATTGCTGTTCTTGGTTGTACACCCATTCCACCATTTCCACTTATATCAGAAGGAATTCCATCTACAACTAAGAATGGTCCAAATTGTACTCCATCAACAATACCTTCTTTTATAGCATCATAAGCAGTATTGTGTGATAACATTAAAACACCATCTTTATTAAATCCAACAATACCTCCACCATGTGCATAATTAGGTTCAGCTACTACTATTTTAGAGTCCTTTATAACAACCCCAGTTGCGATTCCACCATTACCAATTCCACCAACATCTTCAAATCCACTTGCGTTTATTCCTATAATAGCGTCGTTTTCTTTTAATATTGAATGAAGTTGTCTTCCTTCTACTCCATAAGTAGAAGCCATTGCTAAACTTATTCTTTTAGAGTCATAAATAACTGTTAAAAAGCCTTTGTAACCACTTCCACTAACAGGAATTATTTTGTATAAATCGTTTCCTTCATCTCTTTTTAATACTTGTTCTTCATAAATAGACTCATAAGTAGTAGGAGATTCTCTTCTAAAGACAATTTTACTTTTATCGGAATTTTTCCCATTATCTTTAACAGTATTATTCTTTAAAATATTATTTATTACTTTATCAGAGTAAAAAGTTTTAGCTAAATATTTGTGTTCCATTGTAGTCATTGCAGTTGTTACAAATAAATCGCGGAAGTTAGTAAAAGGTCCATAAAAGATGAATAAACAAATAAGCGCTAATGAATCAATAACAATAAAAAATATCGTTAACTTTTTTAGTTTCTTTTTTTTATTCACCTAAAACACCACCTATCATATAAGGATTATTAATTGTTCCATATCCAGTTAAAATTAAATTATTTTCCATATATATTACAGGTCTTAGTTTATAAATACTATCAATTTTATTTTGATAAGTAATACCATTATTTTTTATTTGATAAATTACTTCATTATATTTAGATAAATTCATAAGTGCATAATCACTAGTATCATTTATAAAAAACTCAAACATATAAGGAAGTCCTACATAAGTATTTAACTTAGTAAATAAGCTTTTAGTATCAGTATCAAACGTTCCAACATAGAAGTTTCCTTTTGCTAAATATGTTTTATCTAGGCTATCTAAAAATTCACCATTTAAATACTTTCCTGCTTCACTTTTTATACTATAATTTTCATAACTAAACATAATTCCTGGCAAAGTATCATCTAAAATAAGTCTTGAAGTTGTATCGTTTTTTGTAATACGCCACAGTAAGTCACTATAATAAACATAGCTTCCAACATTAGCCTCTTTAAGTGATGTTTTTGGACTTTCTATCATATAAGGATTTTCTTTAGATCCATCTCCTCTTACTATATTAGATGTTCTTATAGTAATCATTGGTCTTATTCCATATAAATGGATTCCATCAGTTGTTGCAACATATCCTTTATCGTCAACAAAACCATAGTCATCATCTGAAGCATTACTCAAGTAATAGTAATAGCCATTATTCATAAAACTATCTTGACTACCTAGTTTTTTATATAAACTAAATGATGGAAGTACTACTTTAGCCGTGTATTTTTCAGTACAATTATCTTCTTCATTAAAAATAGCATTAATACAAGTATTTGTATCAACTAAATATTCTTGATTAATTACTTTATAAAAATCTTCTTCTAAGAAGCTTTTTACAATAGATTCATTATATGTTTTATCATAATATAAATTAGTTATTGGTGTATCCATAATTAAAGTTAATGTATTATTATTTAAACTAATAATACGAAATAACATGTTAGAATAATTTATATAATTGTTAACATTCTTTCCTCTAAAATAATATCCTTCTGTATCATTAACTAACCCGTCTCCACTTATAACTATATTATTTGAAACAGCTTGATACAAGTCTACTATTGTATTATTAACTACTTTTTTATTTTCTTTTATATAAAAATAAACAAGTCTTGTTCCATATATTAAAATAAGTAAAGTTATTATAACAATACTTGAAAATATAAAGATGTTTTCATAATTAAGCCTACTCTTTTTCATACCATTCACCGATATTAATTTTACTAAAAAAAAAGGAATATGTCTATATATTCCTAATCCAGTTTTAAGTTTAAATGTATATCATTGTTAACTAAATATTCTTCACTATCTTCTTTTGCTTTTAATAAAATATTATAGTCTTTTTTAATATCAGCTATTTTAAATGACATATCACCACTTTGTCTAGTACCAAATAAGTCACCACTTCCTCTTAAGCGAAAATCTTCTTCACTTATTTTAAATCCATCATTAGTCTCTGTTAGTATTTTAAGACGTTCTTTTTCAGTATTACTTATTAAAATACAGTATGAGTTTAATTCATTTCTTCCAACTCTACCTCTTAGTTGGTGCAAAGTAGAAAGTCCATACCTAAAACTATCAAAAATAACCATCATTGTAGCATTTTTAACATCAACTCCAACTTCAATTACTGTTGTACTAATTAAAATTGATATTTCATTGTTTTTAAATTCTTCCATTACTTTATCTTTTTCTTTATCACTCATTTTACCATGCATAATGCTAATTTTACACACTTTAGAAAATGCTTGTTTCATTTTTTCTTCAAGTGAATATACATTTTCCAAATCTATTTTGTCACTTTCTTCAATTAGAGGCGCGATGACATACACTTGATGGTTATTCTTAACTTCATTATAAATGCGAGCTAAAACATCTTTTATCTCAGATTCGCTTCTAATAAGTGTTTCTACATCTTTTCTACCATTTGGTTTTGTTTTAATACTAGATACTTCCATATCACCATATAAAGTAAGTGCATAAGTTCTTGGTATTGGTGTTGCGCTCATATATAAAACATCAGGATCTATTCCTTTATTTGTTAAGTTTCCTCTGGCTTTTACTCCAAAACGATGTTGTTCATCTGTTATAACTAAACCTAAATTATTATAAGCTAACTCTTCCGTAAATAAAGCATGTGTTCCAATTAAAACATCAATTTTGCCTTCCTTAGTTTTACTATAAATTTCTTTTTTCTCTTTTGCTTTTAAACTACCTGTTAAAAGTTCAACATTAATATTATATTCTTTAAATAGTTTTTTAATATTAATAAAATGTTGACGCGCTAGTATTTCAGTTGGAGCCATTAAAGCACTTTGATAGCCACTTAAATAGTTTATATAAATAGATATAAAAGCAACAATGGTCTTACCACTACCAACATCACCTTGTAATAGTCTATTCATTTTTTTCTTACTTAGTAAATCATTATAAATGTCATCTACTGCTTTTAACTGATCAGTAGTTAATGTAAAAGGTATTTTAGAAATGAATTCATCAATTTTATTTCTTTCAATATTTCTTTCAAGTCCAATATTAATTCTATATTTTTTTAAATAATTTACTTTTAACATAAACATAAATAATTCTTCATATTTAAGTGTGTTTTTAGCAAGCTCTAATCTTGGTAAAGATGTTGGAAAATGTACTTCTTTTACAGACTCTTCCTTAGAAAGTAATTTATATTTCTCACTTAAATAAATAGGAATATCACTTTTAACTTTAGTGTTA
>Ga0074195_1003273_pt1 | contig 15674 bp, 14 predicted proteins | sample EPASupsiteHSE623_FD_64525 | JGI IMG/M metagenome (GOLD analysis project Ga0074195, IMG submission 64525) | Bioremediated contaminated groundwater from EPA Superfund site, New Mexico - Sample HSE6-23 | ecosystem: Environmental > Aquatic > Deep subsurface > Groundwater > Contaminated ...
TATTATTATGAGGGAGAGGGAGTGAGGGTTGGGAGGGGATACCTACGGAGGATCGCCCGATGATCGAGTGTAACCGAAGGTTCCCCTGTGGATGGCTGTCCTGAAAGATTAACGATAGCAGTTGAGCTTCATCTCAATCCGATCTTTTAATCAAAAGGAAGTGTAAATACTCCAGATCCGATACTGACCGTATTTGTATTCATCGAAGGAAAACCCACTTCAGTAAACACATGTGTCGATGTGTTATTGGTACGCAATAGAGCCATTCTCTGCCGTTTCTAAGGCCGTTTCAATAGTGGGAGAGGTATGCCACGACCACCGCCACGGGGCTATGCGGCACCAGATCTAGGAGCCGATACAGTTCTGAAAAGAAGGCCGATTCGACCCGATTCTTAGTTTTTAAAAGGTTGGACTTCACACCTAGTCCCTGCGTGCCTCCGTGGGGCGTTCCGTAACATTTTCCCAATAAATTTGATCCTTAGTACCTCAGGAGAAACTCACAGTTGCCGAATACCTCAAGGGTATCTTTTCACCCCAATCAACGGCATTATCGAGCTCAAAATTGGAATTCCTTGGGAATATACACCACTTTTTCTATTCAGTACCGATAGTACCGGCCCTTCTCGTCGTAGACGCCCTGGGGCTCTGTCGGCGTCGCGTCCGCGACCGACCGGTAGAGCCTCGCCTTGTACGTCGTGACCAGGACGAAGGAGACGAGGATGAAGACCGCGTAGAGGAGCGCGGTGAGGGCAAGGCCCGACGTGCCGATCATGGCCGCGAGCTGGCTCGGCCCGAACGTGGCCAGCTCCGAGGCCGGGAGCGATGCGAGGGGTTCGAGACGGTCGAAGAGGAGGGTCGTCCAGGCCACGAGGATGACGAAGCCCAGGCCGAGCAGGACGGCGAGGGTAGTCAGGACGAAGACGAGCACCTCCCATATGTGCGCGAGCACGAGCGCGAACGAGCGCCGGAGCGAGGCGAAGACCCCGAGACCCTCGCTGCACGCGACCGTATCGTAGAGCGCTGAAAAGAACAGGACCGGGATCAGGACCGCGAGAGCGGCGCCGGCCGCGAGATCGGTCGTGGGCTCGAACCCCAGGAGCGAAAGCGGGACCAGGACCAGGACGAGCGCGAGCGCTGCGCCGAACGCGACCACGATGCCGGGGAGGAGGACGCGGAAGTAATTTTTGACTCCCTCGCGGGCGAGGAGCCGGACCGACGACTGCCGCTCCCGGAGCACGCCGTAGGCGCCTGCCAGGAGGAAGGGCAGCAGCAGGTACTCGATCGCCAGGAACCGGACAGAGAAGAAGGTCTCGCCCTGGAGGGAGAGGACCAGCTGGACCGCGTCGAAGGCAGCGTACCCGGCCCCGGCGAGCCAGATCGCCGGGTAGCGCACACTGTCGCGGAGGGCCTCGAAGAGCACTAGCGGTTCCTCGGCATGGCAACGAGCTCGCGCACCTGGCAGTCGAAGAACCGGCTCGTGTGCGCCGGTCGGATCACCACGACCGTGTCCGCGCCGGCACCGGTCCCGCCGCAGGCGACCACCTCGCGGTCGATCGGGACCGCACCCTGGTCGGCTGCGATCAGCACGCACTCGACCGCGACCTTCAGCCCGACTGCGACCACGCGCCGGAGCGCCTCGGCCGCGGCCTCCGAGCGCGAGCCCCCGCCGACCTTCGGCGATGCCGAGAACGCCCGTTCGAGTCCGGAGAGGACGTGCGTCCCGGTCACGATCGTCGCACCGGCGCCCCGGAGTGTCTCTGCCGCCGCAGGGTCGAACTCCCATTCACCGGGTGCTTTGAACCCGACCACGTGGCTGACCACGATCAGCCGCAGCCCGGTATCCCGCATGGCCTCCAGGAACTTCAGGGCCGTCTGTCCGCTCGTCGACGCGACCACGATCGTCTCGAGGCCGAGCAATGTTGCGCGCTCCACCGCAAACCGGGCCGCATCCGCCGTGTTCTCGGGCCCGGGCCGCTCGAAATAGCAGACCCGTCCCTCCGCGTATGCCATAGGTACGAAAGGGGAGGCGTCCGGCTTAATACCTCTTCAGAGGATAGGGTGCCGGCACGGATCAGACGACGAAGAGGACACGGGGTGCCCGCCGGTGCCAGAGCCCGCGTTCCTCGAGGAGCTTGACCAGAAGGTCGAGCTCGTCGTGCTCGCCGTAGGTGAGCCCGTGCGACTCGTAACGCCCGCGCTCCTCTTCGTACCAGGCATTGAAGTCGGACCCGGGCGCGCTGAAGAGCGACTGGAGTTCTTCGACGAGGGGCAGGTCGTCGCGCAGGACATAGACGACCCCGTGGGGCAGTTCGCCAGGCCTCCCGCTGACCACCACGAGTGGGACGACGGGGTCCTCGTCGGAGTTGTGGGGGTCGAGGAGAACGAGGTCGCCGCTCGTCAGGGTCATGCGGGTCTGTGGCTCCGGGGGCCGTTCGCGGGCGGAATCAGTCATGGTATACCTCGTGGTGGTCGATAGTGGCAGTGCAGCCCATCAATCAGACTGAAAGTGAGGACGGTAAGCCATATATCAGCTTCGCCCCGAGAACCCGAGACGGATGCGCTCTCCGAAACGGATCGCGAAGAACGTGGCGATCGCGACCACGACCATGAGCCCGAGCAGGACGGCGAAGGCGATATCCACCTCCTCGAAGGGGACGGCGACGTTCATCCCCCACAGCCCGACCACGAGGGCCGGGAGGGCCAGCGCGATCGTGATCTCGGTCAGGGTCCGGACGAGCACGTTCAGGTTCATCGAGACGAGCGAGGAGAAACCCTCCATCAGATCGTTGTGGATCCGCGAGAAGACCGCGGCGATCTCGGTGTTCTCGCCGTTCCGCTCGATGACCTCGTCGAAGGCAGCCTTGGTCTCTGGATCGGCCCGTTCGAGCCCTTCGTCTCGAAACGAGGCCAGCATCCTGCCGTTCGACTCGAGCGCCGAGGAGAAGTAGGCCAGGCTTCGTCCGTGGTCGATCAGCTCGGCCAGTCGCTCGCCGGTCAGGGATCGCTTGAGTTCCTCCTCCTCGAAGGTCGAGCGGTCGTGGATCTCGCGGAGCTCCCGCCGGTAGACCTCCTCGTTTGCCGAGAGCACCGCGACCGCGAACGCGGCGGGGTCGTCGGTCCGGGGGGGCGGGCCGATCCGGAGGTCGCCGATCATGTCGGGATCCCGATGCGCGATCGTGATCGTGCGGTCCGTGGCGAGCACGAGCCCGACCGGGACCGTCGCGAACGGCTCGGGCCGCTCCCGTACGGTCCTGGGGCTGAGCACGATCAGCAGAGCGAGGTCGTCGAGGCGCTGGAACCGCGCCCGCTGGTACGGGTCGAGCGAGTCGCGGACCCAGTCGATCGGCAGTCCGAGGCGGTCCCGGAGCTCGGCGCACTCCTCGTCCGTCGGATCGCCGATGTGGGTCCAGGTGCCGGGGCCGCCCGAGTCGACGGCAGCGAGCCGGCCGGGCTCGCTCCGGAAGAAGGAGCGCATGACCGTTCACGGTCACGCCTGAAGATATACCTCGCGGTCGAAAAAGGGTGGATCAGAACGAGAAGTTCTTGTTGACGATCTTGATGGCGCAGTAGTCGCCGCACATGGTGCAGGCGTCCGTGTCCGCGGACCGGCGCGAATCGCGGATCGACCTGGCCCGCTCGGGGTTGAGCGCGACCGCGTACTGCCGCTCCCAGTCCAGGTCGCGGCGGGCGTGTCCCATCTCGAGGTCGTCGTCGCGCTTGCCGAGCTTGACCATGTCGCCCACGTGGGCCGCGATCCGGCTTGAGATGACCCCCTCGTAGACCTCCTCGGGCGTCGGAAGCGCGAGGTGTTCGGCCGGAGTGACGTAGCAGATGAAGTCCGCGCCGTACGAGGACGACAGCGAGGCCCCGATCATCGCCACGCGGTCGTCGTACCCCGGTGCGATGTCGGTCACCAGCGGGCCGAGCATGTAGAACGGCTTCCGGTTCGTGACCCGCTTCTGGAGGATGACGTTCGCCTGGATCTCGTCGATCGGGATATGCCCCGGCCCTTCAACGATCACCTGGATCCCCTGGTCGTGTGCCTTGTCCGCGAGCTCGGCGTTGATCAGGAGCTCCTGGACCGCCGCGCGGTCGGTCGCGTCGTGGACCGCACCGGCCCGCATGCCGTTGCCCATCGAGAGCGTGACCTCGTGCTCGAGCATGATCTCGCAGAGATAGTCGAACTCGGCGTAGAGCGGGTTCTCCTTCTCGTTGTGGAGCATCCAGGCGGTCATGAAGGCGCCGCCGCGCGAGACGAGCCCGGCATGCCGGCCCTGGTTCTTGAGCCGCTTCATGGTCTCGGAGTTGATCCCCGTGTGGATCGCCATGAAGTTCGTGCCGGCCTTGGCCTGCTCGGCCGTGATCCGGAAGAGGTCGTCCTCGCGCATGTGGACGACCGCGCCGTCGCGAACCGCAGCCTCGATGAAGGCCTGGTAGAGCGGGACCGATCCGACCGAGAGGCTCGTCGCCTCGACCACGCGCCGCCGGATCTCGACGAGATCCCCGCCGGTCGAGAGCTCCATCAGGGTGTCGGCGCCGGCGAGTTCGGCCTGACGGGCCTTCTCTACCTCGACATCGATGTCGACGAGGTCGGACGAGGTCCCGATCGAGGCGTTCACCTTGGTCCGGAGGCCCTCGCCGATACCGGCGAGTCGCACCGACCTGTACGGCGAGATCGGGATGACGATGTGGCCGCCGGCGATGCCGCGCCGGATGTACTCGGGGTCGAGCCCCTCCTGTCGGGCGACCTCTCGCATCTCCTCGGTGATGATCCCGTTCTTCGCATCGAGCACCAGACTCATGAAGATCCGTGGGGGAAAATACCAGATAAAGGCTCCTTTTCAAAAATACGGACGAAATTTGGGTTGCTCTCTTCGCAAGCAAACTTGTTTTTGTTAATGAAGGTCCACTTGATCTCGGCGTATCTGCATCTTTCGGCGAAAAGAGGGGATGAATGGGGAGATCAGGCGGGAGAGGTCGTGTCGACCGCTACGATGCGCCACTCGGTCCCGTGGAGGCCGACGGAGGTCCACGAGACCTCCTTTCTGACCGGTGTCGTGCTCCCCTCGGCCAGGAAGGTGTACTGCCCTGTCCCGTTCGGCTCCTTTGCCATCCGGGCAGCGATCGCCCCGACCTCCGGGTAGTCCCGGAAGAGGGGCGACGAGAACGTGTTCGTGCCGACCTCGGCCGGGTCGCGGTCGTAGAGGATCACGCCGTCCGTGTCCATCACGAAGACCTCGGCCGTCCGGCCTCCCAGCGCCTCCTCTACCGCGATCGTCAGGAGCACGACCGGTCGGAAGAGCAGACTCGCCGAGCCGTTGAACTCGCCGGACGGGGCAAAGACCGGGTGCTCGATGTCGGTCGCATTGACACCCTCGACCGTCTCGAAGACCCGGCTCATCACGGGCTTCTTCGTCGTGAGGAGCTGGCGGACATGCTCCTGGTTGCGGATGTCTGAACCCTCGGTGTAGTGGTATTCGACCGGTTCGACGGTCAGCATGACCCCGTCGCGAGAGACGGCCGTCGCGTCGATCACCGACGGCGACGCGAGCGAGAGGTTCCGCACGATCTCCCGGGTCTCGTTTCCGTTCATCCCTGCGGGGCCGAGGGCCGTGGCCGCGGTCGCGGTGTCGGCGTCCATCCGGTCCAGGGTCTCCTGGACGTTCGTCCGGACCGCTTCGAGCGCCTCGTCCGAACCGATGGTAGCCGGCGTCGGAAGCGCTGTGTGCGCGGGTCCTGCACTCCCCCCGGGTGCCGGGCCGGCATAGTTCAGTACCATTACCAGGGCGACCGCGAGCACGAGCACGCCGACGCCGAGCAGGAGTATGGTCTTTCTCTCCATGACCCACCGTATTCAGGTGGACCCGCAAGAGAATAAGGTCTCGGAAAAAGAGGGAGGGATTTTTCAGATCCGGCGGTCGACGTCCTCCTTGACGTCGCGCGCCTTCGCCTTGACGTCGCGGGCCGTGTCCTTTGCCGCCTCGGCGATCCCCTTGCGGTTGGCGCCGCTCGCTGCCGGCGTCTCGTAGTCCCCGCCGCGGCGGTCGATCCGCGGCTCTTTAGCCTCGTCGCTCCGTCGCCCGCCAGCGCGGATCCGAGCCACGTCGGCCTGCCCCTCAGGAGTCGGGACTCCCACATCGCGGGGGGCGTTGATCTGCGGGAATTGCTCCCAGTCCTGGTGGACGCTCTCGTCGTGAGCGTGCTCGAGGGTGGCCTGATCGACGGCGGCGGTCGGTTTCATGGGAGTCGTCCGTACCGGGGTAACCACCGGAGGCGCGGTCTTCACGGGAGGCATGACCGCCGGAGGCGTAACGACCTCTCCCGGGTGCCCGATCCCGGTATCGACCGCCGCGCCCTGGCGGATCGTCCTCTCGCCCGATGAGGGCGTGGTGCGAGCCGCCCCTGCTGCAGCTGCAGCACCCATTGCGGCAGCCGTCCCGGTCGTGGTCGGCGTCGTTGTCGGGGGCACGGCCTTCTCGCGGTTCATCATCCGTACCGCGGCGAGGTCGGCCTTGTCCTTGACCTCGGTCGGCGGTTTCAGCTCGGAGATGGGACGGGTACCGTAGTCCGTGCCGCCCTCCGGGCCGCAGGACCCCGGGTGCTGGATCGAATCCCAGTCCGCCGCCGCTTTCACGTCCTTCTCGGGCATCCTGGAAGTGGTCGGTCGGTCGGGCGTGACTGCCTCCTTGACCTCGTTCTTCGCACCCGTGAGGGTGTCGCCGATCTTCTCGGTGATCGACCGGTCATCGCGGGCAGTCGTCCGCTCGGGCTCCATCCGCTTGTGTTCGTGGTCGGTCACGCCGAGGGCCTCCTCGACCCTCTGCGTGAGCGGCCTGTCGTCTCGAGCGGTCGTGGGCGATGACCGGGCCCCGGTCGTCGGCTTCTTGTCTGCGATCGTGTTCACGACCACATCGCCCGGGTCGTCCCCGACCCGGGAGCTGTTCGGCGCGTTGATCTCCTTTTTCAGTCGGTCCTCGCGGGTCTCCTCTCTCCTCTCAGCCATACAGGTATTCACCGACACCTGAAAGAACTCTGTACGATATATAGTTGTTGTAGATCCGCTCCGCTACCGGGACTTGAGAAAAAAAATCGGAAAAGGGGTTCAGATGAAGACTGCGGCCGCGACGACAGTCGTCCAGAGTCCGTTCGGGTCGCCCTGTGTCGCCTGGCAGATATTCTTGGTCTCGATGATCTTACCGCTCGCCTTGTAGATCTGCTCGCGTTCCTGCCAGGCGCAGTCCGGATCGAACGCGATCCCGAGCGTGGTGGCGAGCATGGTCGCGGCAAGGTCCTCGGCATACTCTCCCGAGATCTCCTCTGTCTCGCCGAACGCGTGGTGTTCCGAGAGATATCCGTAGGCCTCGCTCTCCTGCGGGAGCGCCTGGCCGATCGCGGCAGAGACCAGGCGGTTGGGCTCGTTCGTCTCGTTCCGGGCCATCACGCAGTAGACGATCTGTCCGGCCTGGATCTCTCGAAGACCCTCCTCGCGAGGGAGCTCCTTGGCCATGGGGGGAAAGATGGATGAGACGTAGACGAGGTTGCAGCGCTCGATCCCGGCCTGCCGGAGCGCGAGCTCGAAGGATGCGAGGCGGTCCTTGTGTACACCGACCCCCCGGGTGAAGAAGATCTTCGACGGAACAACCATATGCGAGCTAATTTGATCCCCTACAGTTAGTACTTTTTGGTTCGGATCCGGCATCCGATCGGCGAGATAGCGCATCTCCATCGCCTTCGCAGAATCCGGGGCGCGAATATCCGACCACCGCGCACACCTTCCGTCCCCCCGGTCCTCACCGGTCTGCGGGCGAGTGCGAGAGCCGGAGATCCGTCCCCGCACAACCGTCGATACCGGTCCTCCGAGAGCCGGCCGATCCGTTTTTTCTAGGGCGCGCGGCGGAGGGTGAAGTAGAAGGTCGACCCCTTGCCCGGCACGGACTCGACCCGGATCGTGCCGCCGTGCCGCTCCACGATCTTCCGAACCACGGCAAGCCCGATCCCGGTCCCCTCGTACTCGTCGTTGGTATGGAGACGGCGGAACATCTCGAAGATCCGATCGAAGTACTCGCCGTCGATCCCGATCCCGTTGTCGCCGACCGCAAACTCCCACCACTCTCCCTGCCGTTCGGCCGAGACCAGGACCCTGGGCGCCACGCCGGGCCGGCGGTACTTGATCGCGTTGCCCACCAGGTTCGCGACGACCTGCTCGACCTGGGAACGGTCGGCCAGGACCCTGGGCATGGGTCCGACCACCACGGTCCCGCCGGCCTCCTGGAGCGCGGTCTCCAGGAGGCGGAGCGCATCGGCGACCACCTCGCCCATCTCCGTCGGGACAAGGGGCTTGGCGTTCGTCTCGACCCGCGAGACCTGGAGGAGGTCCCGGATCAAGCGCTGCATTCGCCGTCCGCCATCGACGATGAAGCCGAGGTAATCGTCCGCGTCCGCATCGAGCCGTCCCCGGTACCGCCGGACGAGGAGCTGGCTGAAGCTGACGATCGAGCGCAGGGGCTCCTGCAGGTCGTGCGAGGCGACATAGGCGAACCGCTGCAGCTCCTCGTTGCTGATGCGGAGCCTTTCCACGTAGTCGTTGAGGGTCTCCTCGGCCTTCTTCCGATCGGAGATGTCCTGCACCAGACCGATCATGTGGACGGGTTCGCCGTTTCTGCTCGCCTGCCTCTGGCCGATCACCCAGATCCACCGGTCTTCTCCGTCGGCCCGCATCACCCGGCATTCGACAGACCAGTCGTTCCCGCTGGCGACCGCCTCCTCGAACGCCCGGTCGACCCGCTCCCTGTCGACCGGAAGCACGTGTTCCAGGAACTGCGCGTACGACCACCGGGAGGGCGGTGTCGTGTATCCGAAGATCTCGTCGTGGTGCGGGGACCGCCATGCCGTACGGGTGGCGAGATCGAGGTCGAAGGTCCCCATCCCCGAGACTCGAAGGGTCTGGGCGAGCCGGCTCTCGCTCTCCCGGAGCGCGTCGTTGATCCGGCAGAGCTCTTCCTGTGCCGCCATCAGCTCCTCGTTGTAGGCGCCCAGTTCCTCGTTCGCCCGGACGAGCAGCTGCTCGGCCCGCCGCCGTTCGGTGACGTCCCGAAGGATCACCTCGATCGCCGGTCCCCGCTCGTCGTTGAAAGCCAGCGCGGCCACCTCGACGTCCCGCACGGCTCCGTCCAGCCGGACGATCTGCTCGTGGATCAGCTCGGCGGGCGACCCGTCCCGCAATGCCCTGATGCGCCCGGCCATGACCTCGTGGTAATCGGGGTGAAAGACGTCGAACGGGGACCGGCCCAGGAGCTCCTCTGGACAGAGGGCCCCGAAGAGTTCGAGCGCGGCCGGGTTGACGTACGCGATCCGGTCGTCCCGGTTCACGAAGATCGCGTCGGGAGAGAGTTCGACCAGGCTGCGGTAGTGCTGTTCGCTCAGGCGGAGGGCGTCCTCGGCACGTTTACGCCGGGTGATCACCTCGGAGAAGACGGTGATCCCCCCAATCTTCCCCTCGGTATCGTACCACGGATGAGACTCCCAGCGCACCCACTCGCGGCTCCCGTCGGCACGGACGAGGAGGTCCTCGTCCCGACGTTCCACGACCCCGTCCAGGCTCCGCCGATAGACCGCATGCCACGCCTCCGGCAGATCGGGAAAGACCTCGTCATGCCTCCTGCCGACGAGCTCCGCATCGCCGAGATGATAGTCGGTCAGCCACCGCCGGCTCGTCGCGAGGTACCGCATCTCCCGGTCGAACATCGCGACCGCGGCCGGCGTGTTCTCGATAAAGAGCCGGAGCTGCCCCTCCTTCTGCCGGAGCTCGGCCTCCCGCAGGGAGAGCTCGCGGAAGAGCAGGTCCGTCGGCCGGGTCAGGCCGACCACGACGATCGCCTCGTAGAAGAAGTAGACCGAGCCCAGCCGCAGGAGGTGGCCGAGCATGTTCATGAAGCCGTAGACGCTCGCGTACGAGGTGAAGGCCAGTTCGCCGGCGATCAGGAGCAGCTGGGCCAGGACGAGGTACTGCCAGACCGTTCGGTCGAAGTGGTCCCGGCGGAGCACGAGCAGACCGATGGTCGCGAGCATGACGAGCGAGATGACGTACTCGCTCGCAATCTTGAACGGCGTGAGACCGCTCTCGTCGAGGAATGCGTGCGGAAAGGTCTGCCAGGCGAAGATGCTCGCGAAGAGGAGGCCGGTCGCAGCCGCGCACCCGCCCATGAAGAGCACGAGGTCCCGGGTCCGGTCCCCTGTCAGCGACCGGCCGATCAGGAGCGCAGCGATCAGGAACACGGCGCTCTGGAAGTAGCGTGCCCCGATCCAGAGCTGCGTCGGGAGATCCGCGCCGTTCCCGGGGAAGATGCCCATCCCCTTGTAGGCGAGGGTGTGGATGAGGTCGACGCTCCCGATGAAGAGGAACGAGACGCCGATGAGGAGGAAGAAGAGATCCGTTCCCACGTGCCGGGTGTTCCAGACCAGGAGGAAGATGGCGAAGGCCACCGCGATGCCGGCCACCTCGACGACGCTGTGGAAGAGGAGGTAGTCGGCCTGGCTGAGCAGGTAGAGCCCGAGGATGAGGACTGCCCCGAGAGCGCTCCGGGCACCGAGGAAGACGAGGCGGTCCGCGACCCCCTCCTTTTCTCCTTGAGATCCCGTCATGCTGTCGTCGGTTCACTCGATTAGTCTCTGCCCGGCCGCGACGACCCGCGAGGATGCCGCCGGGAGGGAGAGATCGTCAGGCTTCGTCCCCTCCGTCATCGGCCGGTGGACACGAGTCCGATAGGACCCGGTTCGTATGGTCCCGCTGGGAGGCACGAAGAATCGCCTCCGTATTGCTAAGAGTGAGTCACGGTATGATAAGAGGATAGCGACCGTGACAGGCGGCAGGTCCAATTGGCTCTCCTGCCGCGCCCGGGTCGCCGGAGGCCTCGCAGGGGACGGGACGGAGTTTATACACCCCGGGCGTCAAACATGGGTGGAGGAACCATGAAGGTCGTCGCGTTCAACGGAAGTCCGAAGAAGGACGGGAATACTGCCCGCCTGCTCAGGTATGCACTCGAGCAGCTCGAGGGGGCCGGCCACGAGACCGAGCTGGTCCAGGTCGGAGGACGGCCGCTGCGGGGCTGCCTCGCCTGCGGCAAGTGCTTCGAGCGGCTCGACCGGCAGTGCGTGAACGATACGGACGCGATGAACGAGCTCATCGCGAAGCTGATCGAGGCGGACGCGATCCTGCTCGGCTCGCCGACGTACTTCGCCGACGTCACGAGCGAGACAAAGGCCCTCATCGACCGGGCCGGGTACGTGACTCGGGCAAACGGCAACCTGCTCGCCCGAAAGCCCTGCGCGGCCGTGGTCGTCAACCGGCGTGCCGGGGCCATGCACGCCTTCGATACGATCAACCACTTCTTCCTGATCGGCGAGATGATCGTGGTCGGGTCGTCGTACTGGAACATCGGGGTCGGTCTCGGCCCCGGCGACATCGACAGCGACGAGGAGGGCGTCGAGACCGTGCGGACGCTCGGTCGGAACATGGCCTGGCTCCTCGAGCGGCTCGGCACGGGGGAGCGGGTCTGATGGACGTCGAGGAGTTCGCTCGCCGGGGGCTCCGTGCCGGGGAGGGCCGTGTAGAGATCGAGCAGGAGCTCGCGGGCGAGATCCGCCGTTTCAAGGCGGTCGACGACGCGTACGCGGCCGCCTTCGCCCGGGCCGTAGTGGACGAGGCCCTGCTCACCGGCGACCTGAAGGGCGACCTCTTCGAGACCACCGCGGCCGGGGTCACCATGGGCGAGTTCGGTGTCGGTTCGCGCGGCACGGGCGACTTCTTCGCGCACTCTCAGATAGCCAGGATCATCGGCAAGACCTCCGCCTCGGTCGGGGTCGACCAGATGGACGATGCGGGGGCGGTCCGTGTCGGCGACCAATACGTCTGCTGCACGGTCGACGGGATGCACTCGCGCCTCTCCGACTTTCCCTTCCTCGCCGGGTTCCACGTGACCCGGGCCACCCTCCGCGACGTCCTGGTCATGGGCGCCAGGCCGATCCTGCTCTTCTCGGACATCCACGTCGCCGATGACGGTGATGTGGCGAAGATCTTCGAGTACACGGCCGGGATCACGACCGTCGGCGAGGAGCTCGGCGTGCCGCTCGTGACGGGCTCGACCCTTCGGATCGGCGGGGATATGGTCCTCGGCTCGCGCATGACCGGCTGCGTGGGCACGGTCGGGATCGCACGGCACCTGACGGCCAGGCGCGAGCTCGCACCGGGGGACGTCCTGCTCATGACCGAGGGGGCCGGCGGCGGCACGATCGCTACGGCCGCGCTCTACTCGGGCCACCCGGAGGTCGTGGACCGGACCATCAACCTCCAGTTCCTCCGTGCCTGCCGGGCCCTCGTCGAGAGCCCGCTCCTCGAGACGGTCCACGCGATGACCGATGTCACGAACGGCGGACTGCGCGGAGACGCGCACGAGATGGCCCGGACGGCCGGTTGCCGAATCGTGATCGAGGAGCAGGCGATCGCCCCGCTCGTCGACCCCGAGGTGAAGGCCATGCTCGACCTCCTCGGTATCGATCCCCTGGGCGTCTCGCTCGACGCGCTCCTGATCGCGGCCCCGAGGGAGGCGGTCGATGCCATCGCCGGCGTCGTGCGCCACGCCGGGGTCCGGTGCGAGGAGATCGGTCGTGTCGAGGCCGGGCAGGCAGAGGCCGTGCTCGTCGTCGACGGTAGGGAGCAGGACTTCACCCCCCGCTTCCGCGAGGCGGCATACACCCCGCTCAAGAAGGTCGTGGACACGCAGAAGGGCGACGTCGCGGCCATGCGGGAGAGGGTCGAGGCCGCGGCCGCGGCCGCGATCGAGAAGAAGGAGCGGGTCCGGGCGCGGCTTGCCGCCCGGCGCTCCTGACCTTTTTTTTACGGGTGCGGCTTTCGGCCGGTCGCGCAGATGTTGTAGGCCAGGTACGGCAGGCGGCGCTCGACGAGGGGCTCGATCCGGCGAGCGAGATTGTATACGGACGGCGCCAGGTTCAGGTGCGCGAATGTACATCGCTTGACCCGAATATCGACAAAGGAGGCCGAACCGAAGAGTTTCGTCATCTCGGACTCCGAGTAGTAATGCTCGCCGAAGTTCCCCATGCCCACCTGCCGGACCCGGGCGAGTTCGCCCAGGGTGTGGATCGCGGGCAGGCCCGCGGTCAAAAAATTTCGACCGAGGGTGCAGAGGGCGATCCTCCCGCCGGGTCGGAGAACGCGAAAGACCTCGGCGAGCATCCGGTCGGGGTCCTTGAAGTACGAGAACGCGAGGAGGCTCGAGACCGCATCGAAGGTGTTGTCGCGGAAGGGCAGGGCCTCCCCCGTACCGACGGTCCAGTGTGCCTCCGGGGACCGGTCGCGGCCCCGTTCGATCATCTTCGGAGAGATGTCCAGGCCGACCGCCTTCCCCCCTCGCTCGAGGTACCGCTCGACGAATAGGCCGGTGCCGCACCCGATGTCGAGCAGGTGTCCCCCCGGAGGGAGCCAGTCCGTCACCTGGTCGGAGATATGCGCGTGGTACGACCGGCCCGGTCCCTCGGTGTATCGCCGGTCGTAGATCTCGGCCACCTCGTCGTAGTGGCGCTTCACCTTCTCGGTCCGCTCCCTCCGGGTCATCGACAGGCCTCCGTGAGCTCCGAGAGGAGCGCTCCGACTTGGACGAAGTCTCCCGTCCCCTGACTGAGGCGCGCATCCGTCTCGGCGAGGGCGACTGCGATCCGCGGGTCGTTGAACTCCCGTCGGATCACCTTCCGGAGTTCATACAGCAGCTCGCGCCCCGACAGGCCCCCGTCGATCATGACGGACTCGGCGAGACGCTGCGCCTCGGCGAGATCGCCGTCGCGTGCAGCGCCGAGTATCTCGGACGCGGTCCGTTCCGACCCGGTACGTTCGTAGGCGTCGAGCGCGAGGGGGGCGCCCGAACGGACGGCGAGCTCGAGGAGCATGATCGCTCGCCGCAGGTCCCCCCGGGATGCGGCCGCGATCATGGCCAGGTCGTCCTCGTCCATCGGCGCCGCACCCTCTGAAGCCAGGATCTCCTGCAGATGCAGGACGATGCATTCGGTCGAGAGCGGGCGGAAGATGACGGGGAGACACCGGGACGCGATCGGGGGCAGGATCCCGGACGGTCGGGAGGTCACGAAGATGAAGCGGCACGTCCGGGAGTACCGCTCCATGGTACGGCGGAGGGCCTGCTGCATCTCGCCGGGAAGAGCGTCCGCCTCGAGAAATACCATCAGTTTGAACTCGGCGTCGAACGGCCGGATCGAGGCGTATGTACGGACGATCCTCTTCACGTTCGCAAGGAGGCTCTCGTCCTTGTGATAGAGGTGTGCGAACCTCTCGTCCGACTCGAGGTAGCCCCGTCCCTCGCCGAAGAGGTCTCCGCTCGCGATCACGGTCGTGTTCTCGTCGGCATGGTCGCCGTAGAGTGCCTGGGCCAGGCAGCGCACGGCGCTCATTCGCCCTGATCCGCTCGGCCCCGTGATCAGCAGGTGCGGCAGGGAACCCTGCTCGGCGAACGAGCAGAGAAATGTCGTGGCCCGCTCCTGACCGATGATCTCGGCGAAGGTCCCGGGGCGATATCTCTCAGTCCAGAGCACTGGTCAACCCCCGGATGATCTCAACTATTGCGGCCTGCAAGAGATAATGATTGTCGAGTTCCAGGACGAGTCGTTCGGCCTCTTCGGGGTTCAGATCCGCGTACGCCGCCGTGATCAGGGGAAGGGCGCGGGTCAGCTCGTCCACGACCGTCAGGGTCGCCGTGCGGGCCGTGCGCGAGAGCGGGTTGAGGTCGATCGTGACCACGGTACGCCCCATGGCGCGAAGGGCCTCGCACCGGTCGCCGTCCTCGAGGGGTACGAGGATGAGGTCGGCTCTGCCGATCCCGTGGGGAAGGCAGAGAGCCCGGTCGTGTCCGAGCGGGATCAGACGTTCGGGGACACCCTGGAGGACCGTGGCCCCGGCGTCCTCCAGGAGGCGGGTGATCTTCCGCATCCGCTCGTCGGTCCGATGAAAGAGGTTGACCTCGATCCCGCACCCGGTGGCCTGCTGGAGGGCCGCGCACTCGACGGCCGCGAGGGCGGCGGTGTTCCCGTTCACGGAGAGGACCGGGCGGCGAGCCTGCCGGAGGAGGGCGGCCGCGCACCGGGCGGCCTCTCGCGCCGTGGACGTGCTCTTCTCGCCGATCAGGTAGTCGAAGGCCTCGGCCCGCCCGTGGGCCGTCAGACCTTCGAGCGCGACGACCCCCTCGCGAGCGGCCTCCGCCAGCCGCTCGCGGACGACCAGCGAACGGTACCGCGGGTGGTCGGGAGGGATCACGGACCTTCCTCCAGAAGGCGGAAGCCCGTGGAAGAGACCTGGATCCGGTACACGGGCGCGAACGGGGCGAGGGCTGCGGCGGCTCCCGGCCCGATCGCGAAGACCCCGTCCCCGAGCATGGTCATGGAGGCCGGCACCCCGGCCTCGTCGCAGGCATCGAGCGAGGCCCGGACCCGCGGGGTGATGAGACCGCTCGCCTCGGCGAACCTGCGCGAGACGCGGACCAGCGATACGATGTCGTCCGGCTCCGAGTCGGGGAATGCTGCGCGGATGCGGACCATGGCCGCATCCGAACCGAGGACACCGGGCGTCGAGATCGGCCCGAACGAGATCGCATGCACCG
>Ga0074195_1000505_pt1 | contig 15671 bp, 13 predicted proteins | sample EPASupsiteHSE623_FD_64525 | JGI IMG/M metagenome (GOLD analysis project Ga0074195, IMG submission 64525) | Bioremediated contaminated groundwater from EPA Superfund site, New Mexico - Sample HSE6-23 | ecosystem: Environmental > Aquatic > Deep subsurface > Groundwater > Contaminated ...
GAATAGATAAAATCAAGATTAGTTTTTAAATCAGCTGTTTTTGTTTTCATAATTGAGCTTATAATTGTTCGTACAGCTACCCAATTTGAAAAATCTTTTGATTCCATCCATCTTGAAGCAAAACCTTCAAATCTACTTTGCATTTGAGCTGCTCCATTTGATTCAATTACTTTATGCCATGTAACAGGAGTTAATCCTTGTGTTCCTGCAACTGGTCTTGGAAGCCAAGAATTAAAGTAAATAGATTCTCCAAAATCTCCAAAATAATCAGCAATTACAAGCACATCATAATTTTTTGCTTGGGTAAATACTGGAAATTCATCGGTAGCTTTTCTTCTAATATCTGTGTTGTTTTCCCAAACTTTTTCTTTTACAATATTTGCACCAAATTTTTTAACAGCTCTTTTTATATCTTCGCTTATTTGTATATCTTTTGGATTTTTTCCACTAACTAGAAAAATATTTTTAAAGTTTCTTTTTATTAAAAATTGAATTAAACCATCGTAAAGCATGGCGTTACTTGCAATGGTGTGAAGTAGGTTTTTATTACAATAATCTATTCTTAACTGCGTACTTTGACTTCCTGCATTTATAAGTAAGGCATCTTTAGATATTGGATTAGTTATTAGTTTTTTTAAAAGTTCATCTTCTACATTCAAAATTACATAAGAGTTTTTGTTTTTGATAAACTCTTCAAATGCTGTTATTAGTTCATTCTCATCATAAGAAATTTTCGTAATCAAATTATAGTTTTGATTTAAAAATTTTGAACTTTTGTTACTATCAACAATTGCTAATTGAGCTCCACTTAAACCCAAATTTTTAGGTTCTTCAATTACATTTGATAAAACAGGTGGTTTTTCTATTTTTTGTTCAAGATATAAAATATCTACATTTAGCACTTGAGCACTTGCACTTCCAATTAAAAGTAAAAAAAATAAAACGATTTTCATAGTTTCTCCAAGTATAGATTTTAGTAAGTATATTAAAAATTTATAGCCTCAGTTTAGCAAAGTAGTTTGCTAAATTCAGGCTATAAACATAGTATACAATTCATAAAAATAGATTTGGAGAAAAAAAATGAAGAAAAAAATTTTATGTATGGCAATTGTTACAAGTTCTTTACTTGCAGATACTATTTATGTTTCAAATGAAAAAGACAACACAATATCAGTAATAGATTCACTTACAAATAAAGTAACAGATACTATTAAAGTTGGTCAAAGACCAAGAGGAATACTTTTTAATAAAGATTATTCAAAATTATATATATGCGCAAGTGATGATGATACGGTTCAAGTATTAGATTTAAAAACTAAAAAAATTGAATACAACTTACCATCAGGTGAAGATCCAGAACAATTTGCACTTACACCTGATGGAAAAGAACTTTATGTTTCAAATGAAGAAGATGCAATTGTAACAGTAGTTGATGTGGAAAAAAGAACAGTTTTAAAACAAATTGAAGTTGGAGTTGAACCAGAAGGAATGGCTATAAGTCCTGATGGAACTATGGCTGTGAATACAACAGAGACTTCAAATTTCTTACATTGGATAGATACGAAAACTAAAGAGATAGTTCATAATACATTAGTTGATCAAAGACCAAGACATATTGAGTTTTCAAAAAGTGGTGACAAACTTTGGGCGTCAAGTGAAATTGGTGGAACTGTAATGGTTGTTGATTCAACTACAAAAGAGAGTATTGGGAAAATTACATTTAAAATCCCAGGGATTTTCAAAGATTTAATTCAACCAGTTGGAATTAAACTAACAAGTGATGGAAAATATGCTTTCGTAGCTCTTGGACCTGCAAATCATGTGGCTGTTGTTGATGCTAAAACATTTAAAGTAATTAAATATTTATTAGTAGGAAAAAGAGTTTGGCAATTAGATTTTACTGATAATGAGAAAAAACTTTACACTACAAATGGTGTGAGTGGAGATGTTTCAGTTATTGATGTTGAAACATTAAGTGTTGAAAAAACCATAAAAGTTGGAAGATTCCCTTGGGGATTAGCAGTAATTCCAAATAATAAATAAGAATTAGGAAAAAGAAGATGAACATTCCCCACAAATATATTCGTATACTTGATACAAAAGAGTCAAATTTAGAAAATGATATAAAACTATTATCAAACGATTTTAATACAAAATTAATTTTGGGCTTTATTTCACCCCATATTAATTTTGAAAATGTATCAAAAAAAATAAAATCAGCTTTTTCAAATGATGTAAAAATAGTATTAACAACAACAGCTGGTGAATTATGCACTTTTAGTTTAGAGCAAAAAAAAGATAGCTTGTACAAAGATGCAAGTGGGGTTTGGGATAATATTGTATTACAGGCTTTTAGTAATGAGATAATTGAACAAGTAGAAATTTTGACTATTCCTTTACATAGTGAAAATATAACAACTCAAACAATCTCACATAAACAAAGAATTGAAAAAATCAAAAATGAAATAGATAAACAAAAAATTCCATTTAAAATAAACCATGAAAATTGTTATGCTCTTACTTTTGTAGATGGTTTATCTGCTAGTGAGAGTTTTTTAACAGAAGCCATTTATGAAAGCGGAAAATTACCTTGTTTAATTATTGGTGGAAGTGCTGGTGGAAAGTTTGATTTTAAAGAGACATTTTTATTTAACAACGAACAAAGTATCAGACATAGCGCTGTAATCATTCTTACAAAACTAAAAACAAATATAAAATATGGAGTTTTTAAATCTCAAAGTTGTGAAAAAACAAATTTGAGTTTTTTAGTTGCCCAATCAAATATGTTAAATAGAAGTGTTCAAAGTGTTTTAAATTCAAAGGGAAATAGAATTGTAAATTTTGTAGATTCATTGTGTTTTCATTTAAATTGTACTTTAGCAGATTTAAAAACCGTATTGGCTGATTATACTTTTGCCATCGAAGTTGATGGGGAACTTTATATTAGATCGGTTTCAAATATTGATATAGAGAAGAAATCAATTTCATTTTTTTGTGATATATCATTTGGGGATTTGTTGTATTTGGTTAAAAACAAAGAGTTTGTTTCTCAAACAAATATTGATTTTAAAAACTTTTCAGATAGAAAAAAAACAAAACCAATTGGTGGGATTTTAAATGATTGTATTTTAAGAAGATTATTAAACTCTTCAAATTTAAATGCTTTAAAAACTTTTGAGAATATTCCACTTGCAGGTTTTTCTACTTTTGGAGAACTTTTGGGTTTAAATATCAATCAAACTTTAACTGCTCTGTTTTTTTATGAAGTGGAAAATGAAGATGATTTTTATGATGAATATGTAGATAATTTTGTACATAAATATGCAAAATTTAGTGGATATTTTATCCAAAGAGAAATTCATAAATATCAACTAATCGCAAAAGTAAGAATGGCTGTAATAAATAGTTTAAAAGAGGCATTTCCTTTGATAAAAGATATGGTTGAGATTTTAAATTATGTATATGAAGACACAACTCAAACAAATAAACTCATAACTGAAATGACAAAAAAATTTGATAGTTTCTCAACGGATATTTTAAGTAATGTAGAAACTAATACGATACTTGTAGAAAATATGGATAAATTAACAAAAAATGCAACAGATACAAAACAAGTATTATCTTCAATTTCAAGTATTGCAATACAAACAAATTTATTAGCATTAAATGCAGCTATAGAAGCTTCAAGAGCAGGAGTTTTTGGGAATGGATTTAAAGTAGTTGCAGATGAGGTGAAAAAATTGGCATCAAAAACACAAGCTAGTTTAACTGATAGTAATCACTCAGTTGATGTAACAATAAGAAGTGTAAGTTCTATTTCAGAAGATATTAAAAACGCAAGTAAAAAATTATCAAATGTATCACAAGATATGGAATTAATAAATGAAACTATAGGAAAAATACATGGTAACTCTAATCATAGTAATAGTTTTATAGGAAATAAAAAAACAAGTTTTGAGCATCTAATCTCTAGTATGAATATGATTGAGAAGATACAACAACAATTAGAAATATTAGAAGATAATTTTTAAAATGAAAAAAAATATCCTAGAACTAAATAATGTAGATTTCTCTTATGGAAAAAAACAAGTATTAACTAATGTTGCTTTAAATATAAAAGAGGGAACTTTTAGTGTTTTATTAGGACTTAATGGTGCTGGGAAATCTACTCTTTTTTCTTTGGTTACAAGATTACTAAATCTTCAAAAGGGAGAAATTTTTATAAATAGTTTTTCAATACAAGATTATTTAAATGCCCTAAAAGATATAGGAATAGTTTTTCAAGAACCAACTTTAGATTTAGATTTAACAGTAAAACAAAATCTCTATTATTACGGTTCATTAAAAGGTTTAGGTTTTAATGAGACTTTAGTTTCTATTCAAGATGAAATAAAAAAACTTGAACTTGGCAATGTTATGGACACAACTGTTCGAAACCTAAATGGCGGACATAGACGTAGAGTTGAGATTTTAAGAGCTTTGATAAACAAACCAAAACTACTTTTATTAGATGAAGCTACAGTTGGGCTTGATTTAAAAAGTAGATTTGATATTTTAGCTTATGTAAGAGATTTAGTAGAAACAAAAAATATATCAGTTTTATGGATTACTCATCTTTTTGATGAGGTAACTTTAGAAGATAATCTTTCAATTATAAAAGATGGACAAATTATAGATAGTGGAATAGTAAAAGATATTGTTAAAAAATATGAAAAAGATAATTTAGTTGATGCATTCAACTTTTTAGTAAGGTAAAAAATGAAAAAATATATATTTTGTATGAAAGGAATTATCTACAAAGAATTAATAAGATTTTTAAAACAAAAAAGTAGATTTTTTTCAGCACTTGTACGACCACTTTTATGGCTTTTTATTTTTTCTGTTGGATTTAAAACAGCTTTAGGACTTGCAATCATTCCACCTTATGAAACTTATATTACTTATGAAACTTACATAGTTCCAGGACTTGTGGGAATGGTTTTACTTTTTAATGGAATGCAAAGTTCTTTAACTATGATATTTGACCGAGAAATGGGAAGTATGAAAATACTTTTAACTTCATATATAAATAGAAATTATTTGTTGTTTTGTAAAATGTTTGCTACAAGTATTGTTTCAACACTTCAAGCTATAACTTTTTTACTTATTGCAAAAATATACGGAGTTGAGATTTCTTATGTAGCAATTATTATTACAATTCCAATAATTATAATTTCATCAATAATATTAAATGCCTTTGCTTTGTTTATTTCATCTGTTATCAAACAGTTAGAAAACTTTGCAACGGTTATGAATTTTGTGATTTTTCCAATGTTTTTCTTAAGTAGTGCGTTATATCCACTTTGGAAAATAAAAGACTCATCACTTTTGTTATTTAATATTTCATCATTTAATCCATTTACATATATCGTAGAGTCAATTAGGTTCTCTTTATATATGAAATTTGACTCAGAATTGTTCATGATTTTAGTAATTTCTTTTGTAATAACCCTAATAATGGCGTTTGTTGGGTTTAAATCTAAGAAAATAAATCATAGCTAAACTTAGGCTATATTTGTTATGTATACTTTCGATAAGACAAATTTTTAGTTTGTTGCGACAAAAATTAAGGAGAGAAAATGATTAAAAAAAAGCTACTAACTAGTGCCGCTGCCGTTACACTTTGTGCATTAATTAGCGCTCAAGCAAATAGTAACACAAATAAGGTTACAGAACCATCATACAATCCAGTTACTTATAATGAGATTTTAAATGATGCAAAATCAACAAATGATGTTTTAACTTATGGAATGGGTCAACAAGGTCAAAGATATTCACCACTTACTCAAATAGATAAAAAAACTATTAAAGATTTAGTTCCTGTATGGAATTTCTCTTTTGGTGGTGAAAAACAAAGAGGTCAAGAATCTCAACCTATAATCAAAGATGGTGTTATGTATGTAACAGCTTCTTATTCTAGGGTTTTTGCTATTGATATAGCATCAGGTGAAGAGTTATGGCAATATGAAGCAAAACTTCCAGATGCAATTTTACCTTGTTGTGATGTTATAAATAGAGGTGTTGCTATTTATGATAACTTAGTAATTTTCGGAACACTTGATGCTAAATTAGTTGCACTTGATAGAAAAACTGGAAAAGTTGTTTGGAAAGTAACTATTGGTGATTATAAAGATGGTTATTCAATAACTGCTGCTCCACTAATCGTTAAAGATTTAGTAATCACAGGTGTTGCAGGTGGTGAGTTCGGAATTGTTGGAAAAGTAGAAGCAAGAGATCCAAAAACTGGAGAAGTTGTATGGTCAAGACCAACAGTTGAAGGTCACATGGGTTACTTAAATGGTAAAGAAAATGGAATTACTGGTGGAGAAGCTGGTAAAACTTGGCCAGGTGATATGTGGAAATCAGGTGGAGCATCAACTTGGCTTGGTGGAACTTATGACCCTGAAACAAACTTAATTTTTATGGGAACAGGAAATCCAGCACCTTGGAATTCACACTTAAGACCTGGAGACAATTTATATAGTGCTTCAAGACTTGCAATAAAACCAGAAACTGGTGAGATTGTATGGCATTTCCAAACAACTCCACATGATGGATGGGATTTTGACGGTGTTAATGAGTTAATTTCTTTTGATTATAAAGATAAAAATGGAAAAACTATAAAAGCTGCTGCAACTGCTGATAGAAATGGATTCTTCTATGTATTAGATAGAACAAATGGTAAATTTATTACTGCAAACCCATTTGTTTCAAATATTACTTGGGCAAAAGGAATTGATAAAGATGGTAAACCAATCTTAATCGAAGAGGGAAGACCAGGAAATCCAGGTGTTGAAAGTAAAGGTAAATCTGTATTCTCAGTTCCTTCATTCCTGGGAGGAAAAAACTGGATGCCAATGGCGTATTCACAAAAAACAAATCTATTCTATGTTCCTTCAAATGAGTGGGGAATGGATATTTGGAATCAACCAGTTGAATACAAAAAAGGTGCTGCATATTTAGGAGCTGGATTTACAATTAAACCAATTTTTGAAGACCATATTGGTTCTTTAAAAGCAATCGACCCATTAACTGGAAAAGTTAAATGGAATTATAAAAATCCATCACCATTATGGGGAGGAGTTTTAACAACTGCTGGAGGACTTGTATTTACAGGAACACCTGAAGGTAAATTCTTAGCATTTGATGACCAAACTGGAGAAATTTTATACAAATTCAATGTAGGTTCTGGAATCGTAGGTTCTCCTGTAACTTGGGAACAAGATGGTGAACAATATGTAGCAATCGTTTCTGGTTGGGGTGGAGCTGTTCCTTTATGGGGTGGTGAAGTTGCAAAACAGATTAAAGAGATTAATCAAGGTGGATCAGTTCACGTATTTAAACTACACAAATCAAAAAAATAAAATCTAAATAAAGGAGGAAACCGATATGAAATGGGAAAAACCGATGTTCGTTGATAATAGATTTGGTTTTGAAGTGACAATGTATATTTGTCATGAATAATAGTAAGTCTTAGTCAAAGTTTAATTTTAGTTAGTTTTAGTTTTTGTAAATCAAGGGGAAACCTTTGGTTTACATTTTACTAATTGAGTTTATTTTCATAGATTCAATTAGTAAAATGAAGGATAGTTTATGAGAATAGAAATATTAGGTTCAAGTGCAGGAGGAGGACTTCCTCAATTTAATTGTAATTGCCATAACTGTAAAGGTTATAGAGAAGGTAAAACTACAATTAAAAAAAGAACACAAAGTTCAATTACTATTAGTGAAGATGGACAAAATTGGGTTTTATTTAATACGTCACCTGATATTTTAGAACAAATTCATAACTCACCTTTTTTGTATCCACAACAAAGACGAGAAACAAAAATAAAAGCCATAATTTTTATTGATGCTCAAATTGACCATACAACTGGACTTTTGATGCTTAGAGAAGGATGTCCTCATCCTGTTTATTGTACAAAAGAGGTTCATGAGGAGCTAAATACTTCTTTCCCATTATTTAAAATGCTTGAACATTGGGATGGTGGTGGAACTATTTATAATGAAATAGTTTTAAATAAAGCCTTTGAAATTCCAGTTATGCCAAACCATGAGTTTTATGCAATGCCTTTAATTTCAAATGCTCCACCATACTCAAAATATAGAGACAAACCAAGGGATGGCGATAATATTGGAGTTGTTGTTGTAAACAAAAAAACTGGAAAAAGACTTTTTTATCTTCCAGGTTTGGGAGTTGTTCAACAACATATTATTGATGAAATGGCAAAAGCTGATGTTTTATTAGTTGATGGAACATTATGGAGCAATGATGAAATGATAAAAAATGGTTTTTCAACAAAACTAGGAACTGATATGGGACATTTACCTTTGAGTGATAAAGGTGGATTAATAGAGATTTTAGACAAATTAGAAAAACCAAGAAAGATATTAATACACATAAATAATACAAATCCAATCTTAGATGAGGCAACACCTGAATATAAAGAACTTATATCCCATGGTATTGAAATATCTTATGATGGTATGAGTATAGAAATCTAAAGAAAAAATTTATTTAATAATAGGAGAAAAAAATGCAAGAAGTTTATAATAAAGAAGAATTTGAAACAAAACTAAGAGATATGGGAAGTATGTATCATATCAATCACCCTTTTCATATAAGAATGTATGAGGGTTCTTGTACAAAAGAGGAGATTCAAGGTTGGGTTGCAAATAGATTTTATTATCAATGTATGATTCCTATAAAAGATGCTGCGATTATGTCAAATTGCGATAGTTTACCTGATAGAAGAAAATGGATAGATAGAATTAATGACCATGATAGTGTTGGTGGTGGAATCGAAGCTTGGCTTGAATTAGGTGAAGCTGTTGGCTTAAAAAAAGAGGATTTAATATCTCATAAATTTTTACTTCCATCTGTAAGATTTGCTGTTGATGCTTATGTAAATTTTGCAAGACAAAGACCTTGGAAAGAAGCTGCAATGTCGTCTTTAACAGAGATGTTTGCACCACAAATTCATCAACAAAGACTTAATACTTGGCCAGATAATTATCCTTGGATTGAACAAAAAGGGCTTAGATATTTTCAAAAAAGATTAAGTGAAGCAAGAAGGGATGTTCAACATGGACTTGCAATTACCCTTGAAGAGTTTAATACAAGGGAGTTACAAGAAAAAGCTTTCTCGATCTTACAATTTAAACTTGATATTTTATGGACAATATGTGATGCTTTATATTTAGCATACGAATTAAAAAGACCACCATATTTTAATTGCAAGTAATAAAATGAAAAAAATAAAAATAAATCCAAATTTCCAGTTTCAATGGGAAGAAAAACAAAACTGTTATGTATTGTTATATCCAGAAGGAATGGTTCAATTAAATCAAAGTGCAGGGGAAATTCTAAATCTTTGTGATGGAAATAATAATACAGAAGAAATAAACAAAATCTTGTGTAAAAAATTTGAAATAGAAGATTTAACACAAGATATAAAGGCTTTTCTAGAAGAAGCTCAAAATAGAAATTGGATAAGTTATGAATAATGAAATCAAACCGCCTTTATGGATTCTTTTAGAATTAACTCACAAATGTCCACTTGAATGCGCATATTGTTATAACCAACTCGATTTTGCAAATACAAAAGATGCTATGAGTAAAGAAGATTGGTTCAGAGTTATGGAACAAGCACGAGATATGGGCGCAGTTCAGCTAGGAATCTCAGGCGGTGAACCATTATTAAATAAAGATGTTGTAGAAATTGTAAAAAAAGCAAATGATTTAAAATTTTACACAAACCTTATAACTTCAGGAGTAGGCGCTCCAAAAGGAGTGGTTGCAAAACTAAAAGAGGCAGGTCTAAAAACTGTGCAACTTGGCGTTCAATCACACGATAAAAATACAATGACTTTAATTACAAACAATAAAAGTGCCTATGATGAAAAAATAGCTTTTGCAAAAGAGGTAAAGGATGCAGGTTTACAACTTATTGTAAATACTTGCATTACTAGACAAAATATTCATCAAGTGGGTGATATTATAGAGTTTGCAGAAAGTTTGGGGGCAAATTATCTTGAAATTGCAAATATCCAATATTATGGTTGGGCACTAAAAAATGTAAATGCACTTTTACCATCTCAAGAACAAATTACAAAAGCAAGAGAAGTTACAAATTATTATAGAAAAGAAAGAAAAGATATGAAAGTATTTTTTGTAGTTCCAGATTATTTTGCAACTCGTCCAAAAGCTTGTATGAATGGTTTAGGAACAACATTTCTAACTATAAATCCTGACGGAATGGCACTTCCTTGTAATACAGCAAATACTTTGCCACTAGAGTTTCCAAATGTAAAAGAGTTTAGTGTAGACCAAATTTGGAATGAATCAGAATCTTTTAATTACTTTAGAGGTGATAAATGGATGAAAGAGCCATGTCGTACTTGTGATGAAAAAGATAAAGATTTTGGTGGTTGCCGATGTCAAGCTTATGCTTTAACAAAAGATATGAATGCCACAGATCCAGTTTGTATAAAATCTCCAAATCATGGAATAATAAATAAAAAAATAGAAGATAGTATGATTTATGCAGATGATAAAATTCTTTATAGAAATAGATTGAATTCTTTAAGTTTAATGGAATAGGCAGAACAAATTAAATAATTTGTTCTCTCTTATTGTATTTTAAATTTTTTAAAATATAATCCTATTTCTACCATTTTGTTTTGCTTCATAGAGATTTATATCTCCTAATTTTACAAACTCTTTGAAAGTAGATATATTTTTGTTTTTTAATGCTATACCAAAGCTAGCGGTAATATTTATAATATTATTATTGTAGTTTATGGTGTGATTTTCAATATTATCTTTAATTCTTTTTGCAATTTCGATAGTATTTTCTGTTTGGCTATTTATTAAAAATATACCAAATTCTTCCCCTCCCAATCTGCCTACTATATCATTGTCTCTTGTTTGTTGTAATAAAATCTTAGAAATCTCTTGAATTACAATATCACCTGTATCATGACCATATGTATCATTTATTTTTTTGAAATGGTCAATATCCAGCATGATAAAAGCAAAATTATCACCTATATTAAAGAATTTTTCAGATTTTTCATACCAAGTTCTACGATTTAAAAGACCAGATAAACCATCTATTGAAGAAGTAAGATACATAATATATGCGTTTTTATAAGCTTCTTCTCCATTTTTCCCATTTAAACTTATAACCGCATAAACATAAATTACCAAAGATAAGGAAACCATAATATACAAAAATAATTCATCTGAATTTTTTTCAAAATAAATCATTAATAAAATAACAATTATTATTTGGAAACTTTCCATGATAAAAAATATTCTTTTTGTCATCAATGCACCCAACATCATAGTAGCTACTAAATAAAAAAACCAATTGTATATTATAAAAAATGAAGGTGCATTAAATGCTATATAACTGTAGGTTAATGCGGTATATCCTAGCGTTCCAAAAGTAGTAATTGCAATAACTCTTTTATTCGAAAAAGAATCTAATTTTACTGCTAATACAACCATTATTGCGAAAAAAATAGCAAATATTCTTGATATTAAAGCACCAGTTAAATAGGGAGTATCTTTATAAAAAGAATAATCAAAAGGTAAATATATAATTGATAAAAAAAGCCCTAAATAACTAAAAATTAGAAATCTTGGTAAAATTCTTTTTTCAAAAAAAATATTAAATGTATCAAAATCAATTCTTTTATCGTTTATCATAATTTTTTCTCATATGTTAGATAAACGATTATTGCGAAATTTTACTGTTAAAATAGAATTAATTTATAAATTAAAATTTTTCACTCAGGTCTTTCAATCATATAACCACTACCCCTTATATTTTTAATAAAATCTTCTTTTAAAACAGTTTTTACTCGATTAACTTCAGCTCTGATTGTTGCATTATCAATATAATCATCATTCCAAACATAAGTTCTAAACATATCATATTGCACAACTAAACTTCTATTTAGTGCCAAAAGTTCGATGATTTGAAGTTGTCGTTTTGGTAAAATATGAGGTTCATTGTTAAATAAAAGAGTCATATTTTCTGAATCAAAACTATAATGTTTTGATAATCTTTTATGTCTTTGGGGAACGATTCTTGTTTTTAAAATCTTATTAATTCGTAAAGTTAACTCTTTTAGATGAAATGGTTTTTTTAAATAATCAAAACAACCCAAATCAAAAGCTCTTGAAATCTCTTCAATATCAATAAGTGCAGAAATATAAATAGTTGGAACCATCCTTTTTTGTTCATGTAGTTTTTCTAAAATAGTAAAACCATCAATATCAGGAAGATTTATATCTAAAATCAATAAATCAAATTTCTCTTTTTCTAAAATTGCTAATGATTCCATTCCTGTTTTTGCACTTATTATCACATGTCCTGTTGATGTTATATATTCTGTAATCATCTCATTTAACATAATGTCATCTTCAACTAATAAAATTTTCATAATACTCCTTTAAACGTGTATGTGAATGAAGCCCAATTTTCACCAGATTCTAGTTTAATCCCCACATTTTCTTCACTACAAATTCTTTTTACTAAATTTAATCCAAGTCCAAAACCTTCTTTTGAAACCTCTTCTCTGTAATACTCTTCAAATATTTTTTGCGGATCTAAAATTTGAACTGAACGACTCTCAATTATAAAATCACAATCACCTTTTGAAACTCTAAGAATTACATATATTGTCTCATTTGGTAAAGTATATTTGATAGCATTTGTAAGATTATTATCTACGATTCTTTGAAGTTTTATCTCATTGAAGTTTAAAATAACTTCATCAAAGTTACAAATAAATTCAAATTTAGATTTAAATTTAATAGCTGTTTGGGTGTAAAAATCAATTCTACTTCTCATAAAGTCTTTGAAATTTATTTTGTGTGTCGCATGATTTACTTGGTCTTTTTTTACAAGATAACTTAAATCATCATATATACCAAAGATATTTTTCATAGCAATTTCAATATTTGTTAAATACTTATTTTTTCCAAATTGAATTTCATACATATCAATATTTCCCATTATGATTGATAATGGAGTATTTGTTTCGTGAATTGCATATTTTAGAAACTGCTTTTGTGAAGCTATTAAATTTTGTGCATATTTATTTCCAATTTCTAACTCTTTAGATTGTTTATTATAATCTTGCGCTGATTGTTGAATTAAATGTGTAAGAGCTTGCAAGCTTCTTGCATGATCACTAAGTGCCGTATCTTTTAACTCTTTATCATTTTCTTCATCTTCATTTTCAATCTCTCTTTCACTAAGAGCTAAAACTGTTAAGGTCTGATTTAATAACTCATTGTGGTCATGGTGATGATAAAATTCTCCATATGTAAAAAATCCAGCAGTAGTTGCAATTTGTGAAAAAGGACTAATTTCAATATCTATTAAATTTGGCATATATCTTCGTCTTGCCATACAAGCATAGATAAAAAATGATTCAGTATTTTTTATAGCACATTTGTTAAATAGAGATTTCAAAGGATTATTCATCATTAATTCAACATTACCAAAACCTAATTTTACAATATCACCTTTGTGTAAGTTTCCAGCAAAACTCAAACTTCCATCATCATGTTTTGCAATAACAGCACGTGCTAGTGGAATATTGTTTTTTTGAACAATTAATGGAAACTCAATACCAGTTGCAGGAAGAGAACGAGCTACATACTCTCCTAAATATTTTTTATAAAAATCCAAAGGTTTTAAACCAGCGATTTTATATACTCTATTTCCTTCAACTTCCTCAATTTCATGTTCTATTCCAATTGGCGACCAGTTGAAGTTATAAGCATTACATACTTTTAAATCATCCGAATTAAAAGAGACACCAACTGAACCTCTTGTTAATATATTATTTTGTGATGAAATAAAAGTTTGAGTGAAGTGAGCATTATCTCCTGCCATTCCGCCTGAAACTAAAACATTACTATTAATTGAAGCAATACCATTTAAAAACTCTTCACCATTAGTTGTTTCTCCATCTGTGAAGGTAAGTAATAGTTTTGTATTTTCACAACATAAAGTTTGAGCAAGTAATACACCATTCTTAAAAGAGTCTTTTTCGTCAATATGAATTGTTTTTAATGTTGTTTTTTCAAAAGTCGAGATAGATATTACGGTTTTAAGTGTAGTAATCTCAGCATTATTTATCTCACCATCAGTTGAAGAACCAATACAAATAGCAAGTGGTAGTTGTTTTGTAAGAATAGTTAATATTTCTTCTAATATATTTTTTTTATCTCCACAAAATATTTGAACTAATATATTTTTTTCATTCTTAAATAATGAAAAATCTATCAACTCATCTAATGGTTTGTTATTCAGTGTGTAATTATATGTTTTCATAAAAAAATTGTAGCAGATATTTTGAAAATTTCAAAGAAAAAAAATCATTAAGAAGCTCCAAAATACGGTATTTTGTAACAAAAGTTAGCACCGCTATACTCATGCTATACTATGGCTTTATTCACGCTATATTTCTCGTGTAGAATTTCACTAAGCGAAAAGATAAGTTAATAAATTTAACGAATTTTTCCAAAAATAAATAAACAAAAAGGGTATAAAAATGATCTATAGTAAACCAACATATAAACCTCAATATGAAAACTTCATTGGTGGAGAATGGGTTGCTCCAATTAGTGGTGAGTACTTTGATAATATTTCTCCTGTTGATGGTGAAGTTCTTACAAGAATTCCAAGATCAAATGAAAAAGATTGTGAAGCTGCTATTTTAGCTGCAAATGATGCATTCCAAACATTTAAACATACTTCAGTTCTTGAAAGAAGTACATTATTAAATAGAATTGCAGATGCAATTGAAGCAAATTTAGAAAATATTGCACTTGCTGAAACTTTAGATAATGGAAAAACTGTAAGAGAAACATTAGCAGCTGACGTTCCTTTAGTTGTAGATCATTTTAGATATTTTGCATCTGTAATTAGAGCAGAATCAGGAACAGTTTCTGATTTAGATGAAAATACTATTTCTCAAGAAATTCATGAACCATACGGTGTTGTTGCTCAAATTATTCCTTGGAATTTCCCATTATTAATGGCTGCTTGGAAATTAGCTCCTGCATTAGCTGCTGGAAATTGTGTTGTTATGAAACCAGCATCTGCTACTCCTATGTCAATTTTAATTTTAATGGAAACAATTCAATCAGTATTACCAGCAGGTGTTATTAACATTATTAATGGTGCCGGTGGAAAAATTGGTAAATATTTATCTACACATGAATTAGTTAAAAAAGTTGGATTTACAGGTGAAACTACAACTGGTCAATTAATTATGCAATATGCAACTGAAAATATTATTCCTTCAACTTTAGAATTAGGTGGAAAATCACCAAATATTTTCTTAGAATCAATCATGGACGCGGATGATGAATTCTTTGATAAAGCAATTGAAGGTTTAGTTTTATTTGCATTTAACTCAGGGGAAGTTTGTACTTGTCCTTCAAGAGCATTAATTCAAGAGTCAATTTATGAACCATTTATGGCAAGAGTACTTGAAAGAGTAAAAGCTATTAAATTAGGAAATCCTTTAGATACTGAAAATATGATGGGTGCTCAATGTTCTTTAAATCAAAAAGAAAAAATTATGGAATACATCAAAAT
>Ga0074195_1003274_pt1 | contig 15671 bp, 22 predicted proteins | sample EPASupsiteHSE623_FD_64525 | JGI IMG/M metagenome (GOLD analysis project Ga0074195, IMG submission 64525) | Bioremediated contaminated groundwater from EPA Superfund site, New Mexico - Sample HSE6-23 | ecosystem: Environmental > Aquatic > Deep subsurface > Groundwater > Contaminated ...
TCCCCGGATGCCGCAAAACCGGCAATAGCATAGCCTTTCATCGTGAGGATCTGCTCGATCAGGTGGGCTATGATCTCATCGTCCTCCACAATAAAAACCCGGGTTGCCATATCAGTGCTCCGTTGCACTCATTACAGCGATGGAATCGTCAGAGGCTGTTCCGTGGCCGGGCAGATTTCTTTTCTGCTCCCGCGTTTTCAAGGATTTCCCTGAAATTATCAGATTTGAAATATATTTTTCAGTAATTTCCGTCATTCTCTTCTGCCTCAACCAACCTGCTCCTCTCAACCAGTTCATGTTCCCTCCTCGACAGGGATCGGTACCCGGTTCCCACAATCCTGCGACTCTGGCATGGGTTTTAAGAACCGGAAATTTCCGTCAGGGATACGTATCTCGAACCGTGCCCCTTTCTGGTATTCCCCGGTCTCCCGGACGGTCATGCCCGTAATGGAGAGGATCTCCCGGGTCAGGAACAAGCCAAGTCCGGTATTCTTCCCGTACCCGCGTTCGAAGATCCGCTCCTTCTCCTCTTCGGTAATCCCGATGCCATCATCCTCTACAAGGATCAGGAGACAATCCCCAGAACGTGTCCACGTAATTCTGATACATGAAATTCCTTCACCATACCGGAAGGCGTTATCGAAAAGATTGTAAAAAACCCTCTCCATCATCGGGTCTGCATAGATCTCGAGATTGCCGGTATCGCAACGGAAGGGAATTGTCTGAAGAACCTGGGAATTTGCCCGGGCCGCAATATCATGTACACGGTACCATTGGGGTGATTTTGTACCGAGTTGATCGTACTCCCGGGTAAAATCAATCTGTTTTCGTATTACATCCGTGGCATTCTGTTGTTTGTCGAGCATCTCAACAAGAAAGGGATCGGATATCCGGGACCGGAGGAGTTCGTTGTACCCTGACAGGACGGAGAGCTTATTGAGGATATCGTGTCGGGTGATCCCGAGGAGAAGGTTGAGTTTCACGTTTGCGAGCGTAAGGGCATCTTCGATCTGCTTGGTGCGGGAGATATTCCTGACGGAGACTATGAGGGCCGGACGGTTGCGGATACTGCACCGGGAGGTGGATATCTCTGCCGGGAAGATGGTTTGGTTCTTTTTCCGGTGGAAATGCATCTGGACCTCTGCGGACTTCTCGCAGATTTCTTCTGTGGTCCGGGCAGTCTCTGCCGACAGGTGATACATAGTGAGTGCGAGCATTTCGTCTTCTTCGTACCCGTATAATGCGGCAGCGGCCGCGTTCAGGTCCAGGATCTCAAACGATTGCCGGTCAACCAGCAGGAGAGGGTAGGTTTCCGCATGAAATACCCCGCGGTACTTCTCCTCGCTTTCGGAAATGAGATCCGTGCTTTTTGCAAGTTCTGAATATTTTCGCTTGAGTTCATCCTCGGCAGCAGCAAGCTGCTCATACGCTGCCCGCAATTCAAGTTCAGCCCGGTTCTGGCCGGAGATATCCCGGAAGCTCCAGACCCGGCCAACGATCCGTTCTCCTATCTTCTGTGCCTGGGAGAACCTCCGGAACGTGCGCCCGTCATTGCACTGGATGATATCGTAACTGCTGGAATCCGGGTTCTCACGGGTCTCTTCAATGGGTTTTTCAAACGCGCCAAAATCGGTGACCTGGTCCCGGATATGGTCGAGAAAAGCAGGTTCTGTTTTTGTACCATTTGCACCCGTTTCCATCTTCCACATCTGCAGGAATTTCTGGTTGTATGTTGTAATGGTCCCTTCAACATCCACCACGATGATGCCGTCAGCCGTAGACTCCAGGGTTGCTTTGAGGAGCGAGTTGGAATTTTCCAGTGCTTTCTCCCCGCGTCTCCGTTCAGTTGCCATCGTGATCTTGTGGATAAGCTCCGCAAACTGGCTTTTTGTCTCTCCACCTTTCTGGATATAGAAATCAGCCCCGGAGTTAAACGCCTCGATCACGAGCTCTTCGCGGCCACGCCCGGTGAAGAGGATGAAAGGTGTGAGGTCACCCTGCGAGCGGAGGGTCTTGAGGAATTCGATACCGTTCTTCCCCGGCATTTCGTAATCAGATATGATCGCGTCGTACTCTTTCTGTGCAATGAGCTTCAGCCCCTCATTGACAGATGGTGCCGTGTCTACCGAGATGTTTCCCAATCTGCCAAGAAACATCTGGCAGATATCGAGCAGGCATTCTTCATCATCAACATAGAGGACCGAAACCACAAAGACCACTCCGGAATTGTATCTGATCAGACTTTGTCGGGGCATTCATTATAGTTTCGCATCAAACTCTATATATCGCCCAATATCATATAGAGAAAAAATGCGTTGGGTCCGGGAAAATAGTATTTTTCAGGCTTATTTTGTCGATCAGATCCCATTTATCTTCTCTTTAAAATAAAAAGAGCATTGTTGTCTATATATTCTCAATATCTCTCTGTCAGCTTGTTTCTTGACAGAAAAAATTTGAAATTAAGGAATCTTTTAGAAAAAAAGCTTGAAAAATATTCCCTGCCCTTTTTCTGTTGATTACTGGCTGATGCCGCTGAAGTACAGGTAGTGCAGGATTGTCGTGATGCATAGTGCGGTTCCCGCTGCTGCGGCCAGCATAATCTCGATCCAGAAGAGCCGGCTTATTTTGGAAAAGGGAATTGCGCAGCTTCCCATTTCCTGCGCAGTGGAATACGCGTCAATGGCGCATGCGAGAAGAAAGAAAATGCTCGCCGGCACGATCAGCATATTATCCCGGACCAGCAACACGAGGGCGATCCCCCCGGCTCCCCACATGAGTCCGCGAAGAGGACGACCGTTATAAAATTGCCCGAGGGAAATACCGGTAAGGGCAAAGATCGCAGCGAAAGCTGGATCCGGATAATCCCCGGCACTATCATCGCTTTTCTTGATAAAAAAATCCTGGTAACGGAACAGGTTCACAATTATCAACTCCGGTTTACCGGTCTCCGAGTTGGGCTTTTAACAGGATTGATGGCATTTTTTCCTGTTCAGTCCGGTTTATTGCCGAACGGCATTGTGGGCACCGGGGTTTTCCGGAGAACCGGAACGTAGCACCGCAGATGCAGGACCCGGCAAGGTGCTCTACCATATGGATATATTTCCGGGTATCGATCTGCTCATCGGAAAAGAGCGGCCTGATGGGTGGTGCCAGATTCCTCAGCCCCAGTGCAGGCGATGTAAGAAGGGTGGTGAGATAGCGGTAGTAACAGGCTTTGAGATCCGCACGGGTAATCCGTTTGTCCCGGCCACACCTGACGCAATGGAGAAGATGGGCATACTGGCTTGTTTCTTCGTGGATGGCGAATGGTGTACTGCATTTCACACAAGCTACCTGTCGGGTAATCATCATCGTCATCACTCCCCGTGTATTTTCCTGAGCTGGCTGATACTGCGGTACACTGAACAGGTTAACGTTCCGCCCCGGCATAAGCCACGAGCGGAATCCCATTCGTCTTCCATGGTGCCCGGGATTTCCTGAGCAACATTGCTACCAGTGGATACCGTTTCTTTGTCATCCAGTCCTGCCGGGAATGCACATTTTTGTGTAGCCGATATTCGCTCATTTGGTTGAAGTACCACGATTTTCTTCACCTCATTATTCCTGAGCTGCTGTAGATCGTTTGTAACTATATATTTTTTCTTTCAATTCTATATTTAAAACATATCTGTATAGAGTTTTGCATAGCCATTCTCAGGTATAGCCTCAATGTAATCCGGTTTATCAGCGTCCTCGAATTGCAGGTCATCAGGAAAAACAGATTCAATCCAATAGGGTCTGTTAAGGCCGGTTTTTTCCTCACCAAAACCTTTCATTTCGCAAATTACCCGGATTAATCAGTTTTTCAAAAATTACCCGGAAAAAACCTCCAATAAGGCCGGTCAGAAAGGATCAAATCCGCGAATCCACGCTCAAATTGAACCCGGATAGATGCATGTCGATGAGGTTGATCGGAGGGCCGTTTCATTCACTTTTCACCCCCTCACGAATTGCAGGTCATCAGGAAAAACAGATTCAATCCAATAGGGTCTGTTAAGGCCGGTTTTTTCCTCATCAAAACCTTTGATTTCACGATTTGCCCGGTTTAATCGGACTTTTTCAAAAAACCTCTGGAAAAACATCCAATACGGCCGGTTAAAAAGGATCAAAACAACCAATCCGGGGCCACATTGAGCCCGGAGGGGGGGGATCTCCCTATGGGGGATCACCGGTAAGGTGGAAAATGAGAGATTATCCCTGGACCTGTACATAAAATGGGCAGAGGAATCCCGACCGTGGAGCCGGAATCCGGGGTGTTCTCGCAAACCGGGAGGGGCTGGTTTCTCCGGATCCTGCCGGGAGGAATGGACAGGCGCACCATCTACGGATAATTCGATGATGCAGGAATCAAGAACCAGGAAAAACTGCCAGGTTCCCCATGGGGCAAGCGTCCAGATCTCGCGCTGCACGAGAGGGGGAGCTGCAGTGTCCGGATATCAGTGATCCCGTCTTTGAAAATACCAGGAGATCCTTTGGTTCCCGGATACGCGAACGGATGCGTTTTACTTTAACCGCCACGATATCATTTGAACGGATGACGTAGAGATCCACCGGGGATTTTTTCTTAGGATTGATCTCTATGACCACTCCGCGTTTTGCTGCGATCCCTGCTCCTTTCTCTATTGCTTGTGATGACGGCCGTCCCCGGGTCATGAGTGCTCACTTATAAGTCCATTATCGGTCTTGTCAACCGGCCCGTGAGCGTTTGTCAGGATCATTCATCCTCCGGGTTATCAGTCTCTTCATCCGGCTCAACGGGAATTTTCCGTCTCTTGTGGTTGGCAGGCCAGACATCCCAGCCGAGGAGTTCGGTTTTCCGGATTACATCCCGTACCGGGTTGAAAGGTTTCTTCTCCTCCCTATACTCGATATCGTTGTTCTCATATACGGCCTTGTCCGCACTTGGTGCTGCTGCTTGTTCCGGACATATCGCGGGAAGGTCCGGCAATAGCGTCGTTCCTCCGCGCAGGGATCTCTAAGGATCTGTTTGTTCTGTTTTCCTTTCTTGTGGTTTTCATGGTTGATCATCACTGTTTTTTTTCTGCACGCAATTCCTCGAGACCGATCGAATCTCCCCGTTTTGTCGCGGGGCCCTTTGACATAACTGTGTATATCTCAATCGGGTATCGGCGTGACTGAATCGCGTATTTTTTCGTAAAAAGAGGCAGGTATTGCGGGGGATTGCGCGAACCGGGTCCAATAAGCAGCCTGCTCTCGTTTGCCAAAATGTAATAAGTTAACCGGTGCGCCGGGGCTCTTCGTTTACGAATTCCTGCGTTATGCCGGGTTTACGGGAATTGCCGGATTTTGTTTTATATATCCCTTTGTTTGGTACAGAGATCCCGTCGATAGACCGGAACGGTCGGGTTGTAATGGTGGAACATTGCGGGATATTCACTGCGATTGTTTTTAAAAAAAGACTCTTGATAACTCACCGGTTTTTATTTCAGGGATCACACCCCCTACCCGGATTCACTGCTGCCTGCTTTACGCCGTGCCTGCATAACGGTATGGTGCATCATCCCCGGGACATCGGCAGCAGTCATGCACTTCCGTTTCACGAGATACCGGCATTTCGGGGGATCGGAAGGTTTTATCCTCTCCGCCTTTTCGATCCTGAGTACGATATAGGGGCACTGGCCGAACGTGCCGAACTCCAGCCTGCGCAGAAATCCCGAGATCGTGTTGTACTGGTAGCGGGTCAGGCCAAACCGTTGCCGGAGCTCTTGCACCGTCACCCACCGCTCATCGGTGCCATTCTCCACCATAAACTGGTCAAGCAGTTCGGGTATACCGGAATATTTTTTCATCCTGGCACTTCTTGGTTCATTTTCAGACCGTTAAAAAGGATAATCCCTGTCAGGACTCGACCAGTTTTACCAGGTTTTCCATGACGGCATCCACTGCTTTCCACGTGGGTGTATCAGCATGGCGGAGAACGTAGGGGCGTCCCTCATCCCCGGCTTTTACCATGGCCGGATCGAGGGGGATTGCACCGAGATACGGGACGCCGAGATCTTCTGCAGCTTTCTTCCCGCCGCCCCTGCCAAACAGATCGATGGTATCGCCGCAGTGGGGGCAGATCATCCCGCTCATATTCTCGATGATGCCGATGACCGGTACTTCCAGTTTCTCGATGAATTTCACTGATTTTACGGCATCCAGTACGGCTACATCCTGAGGTGTCGTCACGATGACGGCACCTTTCACGTTCGGGGCCAGTTGGGCGATTGAGAGCGCCTCGTCCCCGGTCCCCGGGGGCAGGTCCACGACAAGATAGTCAAGCGTTCCCCAGTTCACTTCGTCAAGGAACTGCTGGATTGCCACCATCTTCATCGGCCCGCGCCAGACCACCGGGGTACTCGTATCTGGCAGCAGGAATGCCATGGACATCACCGAAAGCGTTCCAGTGACATGCACGGGCTCGATGTGCTTTTCTAAAACAGCTGGTTTCTGGCCTTCGATACCCAGCATCTTGGGGATATTGGGGCCATGAAAATCGAGATCAAGCAATCCGACGTTCCTGCCGTGGGCGGAGAGAGCGGAGGCGAGGTTGACCGAGACCGTGGACTTGCCCACGCCGCCTTTCCCGCTGAGCACCAGGATCACGTGCTTCACGTCGATTTTTGATCGTGGCGGCAATCCCATCTGGGGCTGCGGTGCTTGTCCGGAAGAGCAGCTGGAACAGTTCTCATCGCAATTCTCATTGCAGTTCGTATCATTGGCAGGTGTGTGTTGTGTCATAGTGTCATTCATCCTTGCTGGGAGGAAATAATCCGCTGCATTCACGGGAAATGTGAGGTCAGTCGCTCTCCTTCATGTCGGCGAGCACGTCAGCAGTCTTTCCAATATCGATCACTTTTCCGCCCCGCATCAGGGCTACACGGTCGCAGACATCCCGGACAAAGTCCATGTCATGCGAGACCACGATGAACGTTTCATCCATCTCATCGCGGGCATGCAGGATCGAGTGTTTCACGTCCTGCTTGGTGATCGGGTCCATGGTGCCGGTTGGCTCATCGAGGATCACGAGGCGCGGTTCGCGTATGAGCACCTGGGCGAGTGCCACCCGGTGCCGCTCGCCATCGGAGAGCTCTGCCGGGTACCGGTCAAGGATCTCCTTCGCCCGTCCCGGTTCAAACCCGGCCATACCAAGGGTAACGAGCGCTTTTCGCATGGCAAGTTCCTTGGGAAATTCAAGACCGATCGAGTCCGTCAGGTTGTCGAGTACCGTGCGGTGCGGGAAGAGATCGTATTCCTGGTGGAGCAGGCCGATATACTCCTTGGCCCTGCCCCGCTGATCGATGCCGGGTTTTGTCATATCCACCCAGTCTTCACCGATACGGACGTTCATCTCCCCGCTGGTGGGTTCGATGATCCCGGAGATTATCCCGGAGAGCGTGGTCTTACCCGCCCCGCTCTTCCCGACAATCCCGAAGATCTCTTTCTCTGCAACATCGAACGTGACTGCGTTTACCGCTTTTATCACCCCGCGATCCACCGAGATATAGCGCTTGGTCACATCCCGTGCGACCAGGATCTTCTCCCCGAATTCTGCAGGTGCGGTCAGCTCTTCTTCGTGCTGGCCTTTGCCAAACGAGCGGATCACCGTTTTGGGGGCCCCGATGCATTCGATCTTCCCATCAACAAGGAGAATCGCACGGTTCGCCATATCCTCGATCACCTGAGAGAAGTGCGAGGTGACGATCATACCCATCGCGTTTCTCTGGGCTGCTTCCCTGAGCATGCTGTGTACAATGCGGGCTGTCTCCGGATCAAGGGTACCGGTCGGTTCATCGGCAAAGAGCAGGGCCGGGTTCTTTGCAAGCTGCCGGGCCAGCACCACCCGCTGCTTCTCGCCGCCCGAGAGATCGCGGGCTATGTGCAACATCCGGTGCGAGAGCCGTACCTGGTCGATAAGGTCCGCAGCTCTTGAGATTGCATTTTCCTGCGGGTAGTTGATATCATCGAGCGCGTGGAGCACGTTTTCGATCACCCGGTCATCGCCGTACAGGGCAAAGGTGCGCTGGAACATGATTGCCGTGCGGTGCATCACCCGGGCTTTCATGCCGTCGGTCTCCTTTCCCCAGAGATCGACATCCGTTGCGATCAGTTTTCCTCCGCATAAGGGGCAGCAGTCGCCGGCCCGGCTCTGCACTTCCATGTGATCGCAGGTATTGCAGGCGCTCAGGTGGTAGATCACTGAACCGCTCGTGGGGGGCTGCTCAACGCCCCTGAGCAGGTGCATGAGCACGCTCTTTCCCGCCCCGCTCCTACCGATGACGCCGATGATCTCGCCTTCGGGAATCTCAAAGGAAATATTGTTTAAGACTTTTTTCCCTTCGAACTCCATACAGAGCTTATCAACAGAAAGAAATGGTGTGGTCATGGTATCCCTTGCTTTTCGTTACGTGGTATCCGGTTTTTCTTTCGCATCCACAGGCGCATCTTTTCTCTGGCATGCCGGGCCCTCATCATCTTTTTTGCAGTGCCCCTGCCCCCTGCCAATAACCCGTCCGCGTATGAGCGGCCCGGTTCCGTCAAAGTCTGGCATAGAAAATCCTCGATAGTCTAACAGATTAATTACACTTATGAGCGTAAATATTTAAGTGTAGTGAACTAAAAAAGAGAAAATTACGTGGATGAAGTCCCATTGTTTGCGATCCCGTGATCGCCTTTTCTGCGATGGCATTTCGGGCACCGGCCTTCTGCTGCTTTCCGGCACCCTGCCATCTCGATTCTTTTACCGTTTACCAGCGCATCCGCAATCTTTTTCCGGGTTTCATGCAGATCGCGCCACGCGGTCTTGCGGGAGACTCCCAGTTTTGCGGCTGCCTCTTCCTGTTCGAGCCCTTCGAGATCGACAAGACGGATCAGCTCAATCTCTTCCGGGTTGAGCGAGATCCCGATCCCGTCTTCATGCGGGCAGCAGCGGGGTTCATAGCAGCGCGACTCCCCGGTACCTTCAATGATGCGCCGGACACGCGGTCTTCCCCTGCGGGGGCAGGGGGGCAGTTCAGTCTCTCCGTTGTCCGTCATCTGTCGTTCTCCTGTGATCAATGATACTCCTGCGGGGGGAATTAATGTTTTTACTGCTGCGGGTATGACCGGCCTTGTGTCGGACAGATACCCTGATTATATCGGGGTTCAGGTCTTCGGGTGATAAAATAGCGTTTGATCATCCGCGTGTGCGGGGTATTCACCACCTGTTTTTCTATTCGTGCCACCCGGTACGGGCAGGTGAAGAACGGGCCCTGATACAGCCTGCTGAAGAATCCGGATATTGCGGGCGATGCATGTCGATCCATGGTAAAAAAGGTGCGGAACTCCGGTACCGTTACCCAGCGGCCGGCACTGTCATGCCCCTGCATATATTCTTCCAGAAGTTCAGGAAGCGCGTGATAATCGGTCATTGCTCTCAGCGTTTGAGCGCCGTTCGGATTTTTAAAAAGATAATTATCAGTGGCAGCGCGGCCCGTGTCCGCAGCGGTTGCGTGCTTCTTTTCCGGCCTCGCCGGACCCGCAGCAGCAGGAATCGCCGAATTTCTGGGGAGACGTGCATTCATCCCGGTGGCTTATGCCCTCTTCATGGTGTTCGTGAATTTCACCGCAGGCGCAGGTGTGCTCGGTAGTCTGTGTTCCTGTGGATGCAGTTGTCTGGTCCTTGTTGGTTTTTTGTGTTGTTGGTTCTGGCATGGTGTCACCATGGGTACGGATTACCGTACTATAATTTCACATATGCGCATAATTAATTTAAAGGATTGCTTCGTACTATGTCCGACAACGGAAATGCAGGAAATGAAATTGCCGGCAGGCACCGCCGCTCCCGGAAAAGAGAAATCTCATCACCCCTAAGGTGTGATACTTCACCATGAATCCGGATCTCGCTCTTACGGTACTTGTCGATAACACCACCCTAACGGACCATGATGTCTGTGCCGAGGCCGGGCTCTCGTTTTTTATCGAAACTGCTGAAAAGAAGATCCTCTTTGATACCGGCTTGTCGGGGCTGTTCCTTGCTAATGCGGGGAAGATGGGAGTCAGCCTGGGGGACCTGGACCTCCTCATCCTCTCGCACGGACACATCGATCATACCGGAGGACTCGACGTGCTCGCCCAGTATCTTGCCGGTGCAACAACGGGGGGAAGTCGGCAACGGGTGCCCCACCTCATTGCCCACCCCCGCTGCTTCTGGCCCAAGGAAAAAGATGGCAGGAAAAACGGTTCGGCGATGAACGAGTTGGAGGCCCGACAACAGTTCCTGACCAGCCTTTCGACAAAACCCGTCTGGATTACCGATGATCTTGTTTTTCTTGGGGAGATTCCAAGGAGGTTTGCCTTCGAGCAGGATGATCCGGCGAAAAGGATGATGCATACTCCTGAGGGAAAGATCGAACCGGATTGTCTGCTCGATGATACGGCTCTCGCGTTCCGTTCAGCAGAAGGACTCATCATCATCACCGGGTGCTCGCACGCGGGAATCTGTAACATCACGGAGTATGCGAGGGAAGTCTGCGGGGAGCGGAGGGTTGCTGATATTATCGGAGGGCTCCACCTCATTTCGCCCACGCCAAAACGGCTCGTAAAAACGGGAAAATACTTAAACCGCCTTCACCTCAATGCCCTGCATGCCTGTCACTGTACCTCGCTTCCGGCAAAACTTGCGCTTGCGGATTATTGTCCCATGCAGGAGGTTGGTGTAGGGATGACAATAGCATGGTAGGGATATGGAATTTTATTAGGACCTGATGGTTAGCCAGTCACGCTGAGCAATCGTCCGGTTCCTTTGCATCCGCTTTGAGATGCCTGTCGATATGCCGGAAAAATATCCAGTGCAGGAGCAGGTGCAGAATCAGTAATGCTGCGAACGCAAAACTTGTAAAATTGTGCATCGTGACCCATTGACTGCGGGGGATATCTAGGTAGGTTACCCAGCTATTTCCTCTCCCTCCTCCTGAGGGAAGCACAAGGTACAGGATAAGCCCCGTAACCAGCGACGGGATGAACGTGATCAGGCAACCGATATCGACAATTGCATTGATGGTAATGCGTTTCATGGAATGGTCCTCATGTCTGAATTGGGGAAACGGGTAATAAAAGTATCGGGGAGATACCGGCATTCCTTATCATCTCCCGGCAAGATTGTTGATCTATCATGGCCACAAAGGAAGTCTTCAACGGTATCCCGGGTATCCTGCACACCATTTGTCGAACTGCCCGGGTTTGCCCTCCGCTCGCTCGAACTGGAGCAGGTCTTTGTTCCGCTGGTGGATGAGAGCAGGGCAAAGAAGATCGGTCATGTCGATCATGTTGGCATGCAGGTCCGTATGGCGCCCGTAACGTCTAAACTAAAAGTTATCGTCATCATGGGCGGGCTCTCGCCGATACAGCCTTCGCCAGACCGGATGGACCGGGAGTCTGCGTAGAAGTGAAAATGAAGCTGAAAGTTAATATCGATAATCCCCGCTGAAAATAGTGCACCCGCACATCTTAAAAAAAAGAATTATTCTTGCTATTTATTGTGCTCCCTGGTAGATTTCCCGCGAGGGTCAGGCCTCTTCTTAACCAGATATCTTTTAATGAACCTGCGCTGCGGTGTTTTTACGACAATTTTTTCCATCCGCTCCACCCGGTAATGGCAGGAAAAGAACGGGCCATGATAGATCCTGCGCAGGAATCCGGAAATTGCCGGTGCATACATTTCATCCAGTTGAAAATAGGTCCGGAATTCCTGCACGGTAATCCATTGCTCGGTTTCACCGAACTTTTCCATGTACTGTTCGAGAAGATCAGGAATTTCCCTGTTGCGTGCCATGAATACTACAGACCGTTTCTATCGCGTTTTTTCAATAACACCCGGTTAAAGGTTTCGATTGCAGCAGAGTCTGTGAAAACATCGTGAGTCTGTGTACCTGTTAATCGGGTACTGATATCTGCCGGCGTTTTCTGATATGCCCGGGGTCTCCTTGTGACCAGATACCGACATTTCGGGGGACTTGACGGGGATATCCCTTCAGCATGTTCAATCCTGAGTACAGTATATGGACACTGGCCGAACGACCCGAACATCAGCCTACGCAGGAACCCGGAGACCGTGTTGGACTGGTACCGGGTAAGGCCGAACCGGTTGCGGAGTTCCTGCACGGTGACCCACCGTTCATCTGCCGTGTTCTCCTCCATGTACGCTTCGAGCAGTTCAGGGATACCCGGGTATTTTCTCATTTCTGCGTTTCCGTTTTTTTTCAGGAGAGCCTGTCAGGACTCAACCAGTTTCACCAGGTTTTCCATCACCGCATCCACGGCCTTCCATGTGGGGGTATCGGCATGGCGGAGGACATACGGACGCCCCTCATCCCCCGCTTTCACCATCGCCGGATCGAGTGGGATGGACCCGAGATACGGCACGCCCAGATCCTGTGCAGCCTTCTCCCCGCCACCCCTGCCGAACAGGTCGATGGTATCGCCGCAGTGGGGGCAGATCATACCGCTCATGTTTTCTATGATTCCGATAACAGGCAGGTCCAGTTTCTCGATGAACTTGATTGCCTTGACTGCATCGAGCACTGCAACATCCTGCGGTGTGGTGACAATAACAGCGCCCTGCACATTTGGAGCCAGCTGAATAATGGAGAGCGCTTCATCTCCGGTACCGGGCGGGAGGTCAATGATCAGGTAATCGAGTGCCCTCCAGTTCACATCGGACAGGAACTGCTGGATTACTGCCATTTTCATCGGACCCCTCCAGATGACCGGGGTACTCGTATCCGGGAGCAGGAATGCCATCGACATGACCGCGAGTTTTCCGGTTACGTGGACCGGCTCCATCTGTTTTCCCATAACGGACAGGTGCTGATCTTCGATGCCCAGCATCTTGGGAATGTTGGGACCATGAATATCGAGATCAAGCAGCCCGACCTGCCTGCCATGAGCCGCGAGAGCGGAAGCGAGGTTGGTAGAGACCGTTGATTTTCCCACGCCCCCTTTGCCGCTCAGGACGAGGATCACGTGTTTCACATCGATCTTAGCCTTCGGGGGAAGCCCTTTTTGAGCATGGGATGCACCCTTCGGGTCAGTGGGCTCATGAGTTTTTGTTGTCATAATGGTCAGTATTAAAATGATTACCCGGCGAGAGGCCGTCTTTTTTATATTGTTGGAACATCCGGCCTCCACATTTCCATAAAACGGGTAGTGATCATCATTTCTTCAGGAGAGTGCACGTGATACCGTGGGGTTAATGCCCACTGCATTCGTGATCGGGGCCGTGAGTGCAGCTGCTCTCACCCTGTCCAATCTTTCCTGCTATGAAGTCCTTGATTACGGTCTCGATCTCGCCCCGTACTCCAAGGAATACCTCGATATTATTTTCGCAGAACAGATCAACTGCCCGTGGGCCCATGCCGCCTGCGAGGACGTGCGTAACCTTATGCCCGGCAAGGAATGGTGGCAACTTTCCCGGTTCGTGCCCGGGGCTTTCAATAATCTCCCGTGAAGTGATCTTTGCATTTTCAATAACAAACACTGCATATTCAGTACAGTGCCCGAAATGCTCGGACACCATATCTCCTTCTTTTGCGATTGCAACTTTCATGATACTAACCTCGAAAAATATTGAATTCTCAACCACGGAGGCGCCTGCCGCCCCTAAAACCAAAACCCTGTCCGCACCCGCAGGGAATTCCCCCGCGCCCACGGCCGTAGACGGGGGTATTCTGTATGGGACCCTGTGGCACCGCGGATCCCTCCTCATTATGATCTGGTTGTGCCGCGATTGCAGGTTCTAACGCTGGAACAGATGCCATACGGCTCCTGCCAAATCTCCTCCCGATAATTGGACCTTTTCCTTCTGGTCCCGTTCCGTCTAATCCTGGCATTGAAATTCTCCTGGCACCGCTTCAAGTACCATAATTACTCATATGCGCATAAATACTTAAAAGCATTTATTGGGGAAATTTCTTTTTTCAAGGTAAAATATTCCGTAACAGGGGTAATGTTTTAATTTCGGATACTGGAGTAACAGGAACTCGTGAACATGTGATGTCTGTATTATTGTAAGAAAAGTGCAATCGATGGCGAGATAGCGCAGGAAAATCGTTGTAAGGGATGATTCAGCCCCAGATCGGGTCATCACCAAAGCGGTTCAACCAGAATTCGTGGGTATTATAGTCTTTGCCCTCCCTGATATCATCTGGCCGGAATGATAACTCGTAGTTCACCCCATAGTCCACTAGGATGTCATATGCCTCTTTTATCTGGATGAATGTAACATGGGAGAGATTAGGATCGTGCTGCGAGACATCTGGGTGCCACTCTTTCACCAGTTCACGGAACCGGGCATGTATCCCATTCAGGCTCGCAGTACCGGTAATGCCAAGCACTTCGGCAGCTTCAGGGATACTCATGGTAGATCGGGATGTCATCTGTGGACTGTTAGTGGGCGTATGTGATAAAAATAATTGAATTTTAAAAAACCAAGGATTTCCTAATCGTACGCGAGCCGGGTCTTCTCATCGGAGAGCGTTGGCGCAATCAGATCTTTCCACGCTTGTGAATCCCACGAGCCGAGCTTCTGGTGGGTTGTGTAATATTTCTGGGGGATCGGGTGTGTTCCGACAACAACATCCATCCCGTATTTTTCTTTGATAAAGCGGGAAAAATAAGAAATTCGTGGACAGGGAGGATAGCCTACGATCATCCCGGTGGCAAGATGGATAACATCGGCTCCGTTAACTTTCATCTCCTGCGGCACGTACTCGACATTGCCGCCGGGGCACCCGTTGCATGTAGTAAACCCGACGAGTTCCACATCAGTTCCCTTGTACCGCTCAAAGGCGCCTTCGCGGTTGCGCAGCGCCCGCAGGCACTTGCCCCCGGCACAAGTCCGGTACCGGTCACAGATGATGATTCCCAGCTTGATTGGATCTCCCATGGTCTTGTCTCCTAGTGAACAAATCCTCGAATTATAATCTTCATCTCAAGAGAGAAATACTCTGTTCAGAAGCGTGTAGTGGATGCCAGAAAAAAAGTCGGGTTCGGCCATAAACGGTATCGATATTATGGGGTCTGGTGTGTATGGCATTGTTTAAAAAATTCCTGCAGGAAAAAATGGCCCCCTGTTTCAAACCCGGGCTTCGGCATATATCTCATTATCAGGTAAGCCGGTCCCATCCTTTATGAGCAGCGCCGAATGGCTCCGTAAAACGAATGGGGTACCGGCCCTGCGGAACCCGGCCGATGCAGCCATCGCAAGAGTCGTTTCAAACTCATCAGCGGGAACTTCATGCTTCGGCTCAGCGATGAGGAACGTCCCGCCCGGGACCAGGAGGGAAAATACCTCCCGCATGAGCCGGTCCGGATCGTGAACCTCATGGACTACACAGAATCCAAATGCAACATCAATACGCCCCGGATAATCGAGCGCCAGCGATTGCGGTTCAGCCTTGTGGAGACGGATACGGCCCCCGAGTCCTTCCCGTGCGGCTTTTTCTTTTAAGATCTCCAGCATCCCCTCCTGGACATCCACAGCGATAACCTGCCCGTTTTCACCGACACGCCGCGCAATAGGCCGGGTAAAGAGGCCTGGCCCGCAGCCGATATCAAGGACCGTATCGCCCGGGCGGACATACCGGTTAACA
>Ga0074195_1003275_pt1 | contig 15670 bp, 10 predicted proteins | sample EPASupsiteHSE623_FD_64525 | JGI IMG/M metagenome (GOLD analysis project Ga0074195, IMG submission 64525) | Bioremediated contaminated groundwater from EPA Superfund site, New Mexico - Sample HSE6-23 | ecosystem: Environmental > Aquatic > Deep subsurface > Groundwater > Contaminated ...
GCGGGGCCACTCATTAGGTTTTTGCCGGACCCAGGAGGTCTATGCCGTAGACGTGTTTTCCTGCGGCCGGTTGTCCGGGGAGATCCGCTTTGCCCCAGCCGGCGGGCAGGAGGCATTTGAAATAGCCGCCTTCCGAGGTGAACTTTACCGGCCGCGGCGCCGCGGGCGGCGCGGCGGCGGCCAGGGCGGAGCAGACGAACAGGATGGCGGCTGTTTTTTTCATAGTCCTCACAGTAACGGTTTCGGCGGCGCGCCGGCCGGCGCCGGCCCGGCCGGATAAAGCTTGTCGTTTATCTCCCTGCGCCAAGCGTTGAATTTGGCCTCGTTAGCGGCCGACACTTCGTATTCCATAGTGTACCATTTGAATCGGACATCCAGGGAGTCCCGCAGCGTCTTCATGCGCAGCAGGTCCTCGAAGTTCATCCCGCCGCGGGCCGTGCGATATCGGGTCTCAAGCGTCTGGAGTTCCCGCGCGGCGCGGGTCTCTTCTTCTATTTCCTTGGCCGCGCTGCCCTCCAGCGAATCGAGGTGCGAGTAAATAGCGCGATGGTTGGAGAGACGGATGCCCTCCGTCCCTTTCTCTATGAACAGGCGGCCGTTCTGTCTGTCCGCCCCGTCCAGCTCCCCGGCATAGCCCGGCCCCTCTTTAAGGAACCTCTCGGATACGAAGGCGCCTTCCATGGAAAACGCTTCGGTCTCGTCCTCCATCTGGTAGGGCGCGACGCGCGTGCCGGGACGGCTTTTCAGCTTTCTGTAATTGATTCCGTGCGCGGCCGCCCAGGCGTGCTGGCGCTGATGCGTCGCCTCGTGGATGAATGTGGGACATAGATAGCGGGCCAGGCCTCGTCTGACCGAGTCTCCGTCCGGGCCGTTTCCGAACAGCCTGTCCGGAGAGACTTTATTCTTGTTCATCCAGTCCTCTGCCAGTCCGCTGTTGAAGTTCAGGGCTTTTTCGGCTTTGTCCCAGTAACCGTAGTTCCCATCGGCCATTCTGGTGAACAGGAAATTAAGACGGTTAAGGCCGGTCTTTTCGTAAGGTTTTTCCCTGAAAAAGGAGAGTATCTCTTCTCCGGCTTTCGTCCCCCGCATTGCCTCCGCCATGGCCCCGCCGAGTTTTCCTTCCGCGTCGACCGATAGAAGAAGCCCGCCCAACCGGCTTGCCTGTTTGTCCGACAGCTTTGCCGCAGCCGCCTTAGCCTGGCCGGCGGATTTAGCGGCGCCGCTCATGATGTCGCCCGACCGCGCGGCGGACCGGTCGAATGTCCTGCCCAGGTACGCGGCCTGCTCCGATCCTGTCATGTCTTTCAGCCGGCCGGCCTGCCGGCCGGCCGCCGCGATCTCCCGGACCTTGTGCTCCAGTCTCGCCGGAGTTCTCTTCCGCTCCGTGCCCGCCGGGCCGGCCAGGGCGTTCAGCTTGGCCTCGTACCCGTCTTCGCTCCTGAGCTCTTCGCGAAGGACGGCGAGCAGCCGCGGGTCCGGCGCGCCAAGGCCCGGTTTGCCCGAATGTATGGTTGTAAGAAGGTCGGTTTCCTTCTTCGCCCATCTGAGAAGGGCCGCGATGCGTTCGGAGATCAATTGTTTATTCCAGCTCTCTCGGTTGAACCGCCAGCCGTCGGAGGAGAGACGCTGTATCCGTATCACGCCCAGTTCGTCCCAGGTCTTCGCGGCTTTGGAGACCTCCGCGAGCCGGTCCGGCGCCTCCCTGCCTATAAAAGCCAGCGCCGCCTCGGGGGTCGGTCCCAGCCCTGCCGAGCAAAGCGGGCAGGGCTTTTTTTCCAGCACCCGTATCAGGTGGTACGACAGGGGGCGGCCGGAATAGTTGCGCGCCAGGTTCCGCAGGTCCACTAGGGCGTTGTTGCGCGCCAGGATCTCGGTCGCGGCTTCCGGTTGTTCGTCCTTCGCTCTGGCGGCGAGCGCCGCGTTTTCGGAGTTCAGCCGTTTTACGCAGTCCGCGGCCACGGCGTACGACAGCCGCTCCCGTTCGCCGCTTACATTGTCACGACAGGCGCGGAGAAAGGCCGCGTCCTCCTCCTGCGCGCCGGCGGCGGAGGGAAGAGCGAACCACGCGGATAAAAGGACGGCGGACAAGATCTTCATGACGCATTGATAGTTTAGCCCCGGCCCCGGGGGTTGTCAAGGGGAGGTATTGATGTGTAATATAGTACGGACATCCGGAAAAGCAGGGCGACGGTCCTGAGAGCATGAACTATAACTCGCCGGCTATTACGAAGAAGATATCCCCCGGTTTCCTTGCCGCGGCCTTCCTCCTGTGCCTTGGCCCTGTGTGGTCGTGCCGGGCGGCCGTTCCGGAGAGATCCGGCTGGACCGCGGCGGCCTCCGGCATACAGGAACCGGGTTTCGAAGCCAAGTACGCGGTGGACGGGGACACCTCCACCCGCTGGAGCAGCCCGGCCACCGGCGGACAATGGATAGTCGTGGACATGGGGAAAGAGGCTTTGCTGGCCGGCCTCGTTTTGAGCTGGGAGGCCGCTTTTCCGAGCGAGTACCGGGTGGAACTTTCGTCCGACGGCAAGGTCTGGAAGAAGGTCTTCTCCACGGACAGGTCGGACGGTAAAACGGACGAGGTGTATTTTAAACCGTCCACGGCCAGATATTTCAGGATTTTCTGCGTGAAAAGGGCCACGGGATACGGCAGTTCGCTTTGGGAAATAGCCGCTTACGGACCGGAAGGAGTCCCGGCCGTTTCCGGCGCGGGGCCGGAGCCGTACCGTCTGTTCGACGGTTCCGGGTGGAAAAGCGCTTCGGCGGAACCGGTATCGCTTTCCGTTTCTTTTCCTGCCGCGCGGCCTTTGAAAGCGCTGCGCGTGGACTGGGGGGAGAACCCGGCGTCGGATTATGATGTGTCCGTTTCCTCTTTTCCCGGAGTCTGGCTGCCGGCCGGAAGCGTGCGCGACGGCCGCGCCCGCGCCGCGCTGCTCCTCTCCCCGCTTGAGACCGTTTCGGCGGTGCGTCTCGATCTGAAAAAACCGCTTAAGAAAGCGCCCTTCTCCATAGCTTCCGTGGCTTTCAAGCGCGCGGATGAAGTAACGCCGGCCTCTCCTTACGAGATAGCCGCCGAAAGCGCGCGCCCTGGACTTTACCCGGAGCAGTTCAGGAAGCGGCAGGCGTACTGGACGCTGAGCGGCCTGCCGGCCGACCATGAGGAGAGCGCGCTGGACGAATACGGAAATTTCGAACTCAAGGCCGGGTTCGGCATGCTGGCGCCGTTCATTTATACCGGCGGCAGGCTCTTCTCCTACGCGGACGCGCGCCGGGTGACGCAGGCGCTGGAGAAGGATTATCTCCCGCTTCCCTCGGTGACCTGGGACCTCGCGCCGGTGCGTCTGCGCGTACAGCTTCTGACCGCCGGCAAGCCCGGGGCTTCCGTCAGTTATCTCCGCTATACGCTTACCAATATTTCCCGCGTCCGGCGTGAAGCGCGGCTTTTCCTGGCCGCCAGGCCGGTGCAGATAAATCCTATCTGGCAGAACGGCGGTCTCTCGCCTGTCAAGTCCATGGAACTGGCCGGCGAAGGTTCCGGCCGTTCGGTTCTGTTGAACGGCCGCAGGACTTACATGTCTTTTCCCGCGCCGTCGGGTTTCGGCGCGGCTCTTTTCGAAGGCGGGGATGTGATGAGGTTCCTGGAGAGGGGGAAGCTGCCTCCTGAACGGAGGGCGGAGGACCCGGGAGGAATGGTTTCGGGCGCGCTGGCTTTCGACTTCGCGCTTAAGCCGGGGGAAAGCGGCGGCGTGGTGGTGGCCGCGCCGCTTTACCAGGACGATTCCGACGCCGAGGATTTCAGGAATGGGGACTCCGCGGCTGTTTTCGCGGCGAGGCTCGCCGAAATGAGGACTTTCTGGGAAAAGCTGCTGGACGCGGTGGTCTTCGATGTTCCCGACAAGGCCGTCTGGCGCACGCTGAAATCCCAGCTGGCTTATATCCTTATAAACATGGACGGGGTGTCCACCCAGCCGGGCTCAAGGAATTACAAACGCTCCTGGATCCGCGACGGCGCCAGCACTTCCCTGGCTTTGATGCGCTTCGGCATTTTCGTGGCGCCGGAAAAATATCTGGACTGGTACGCGCTGCGGGTGCGGGAGGACGGCCTTGTGCCGCCCGTGCTCAACGGCGACGGCACCGTGAATACCGGCTTCGGCTCCAATCTGGAGTACGACAGCCAGGGCGAATTCCTGTACGCCTTTATGGAGCGCTACCGGCTTACCGGAGATCTGGAGGCGCTGAAAAGGAATTTCGACGCCATGCGCCGGGCCATGAACTTTATATATGAACTGCGCGCCAGGACCATGATACCGGGGTATATGGCCGGGGAAGAGGCGCGGGAAAGGTTCATAGGCATATTGCCGAAGTCCATCAGCCACGAGGGGTATTTCCCGCCGGTGCACAGTTACTGGGACGATTATTGGGCGCTGCGCGGTCTGCTGGACGGCGCGGACGCGGCCGACCTGCTCGGCGACGCGGGGACGGCGGCCGCCGCCCGTGCAGGCTACTCGGCCCTTAGGAGTTCGCTGCTGGCGTCCATAGCCCGGACCATGGAGTATAAGAAGATAGCTCATGTCCCCGGCAGCGCGGAGAAGGGAGATCTGGACGCCACCTCCACCGCGGTGCTGCTTTCGGCCTGCAAACTGGACGATCTGCTGCCTGAAAAAGTCATGCGCGCGACATTCGAGGCTTACTATGCCGACTTCCGGAAACGCCTGAAGCCCGGCTGGGACGGCGCGTTCACGCCGTACGAGTTCAGGTCGGTGCCTGCTTTCACGGCCCTGGGGCAAAGGGCCAGGGCGAACGAATTGCTGGATTATCTAATGGGCTGCCGCCGGCCGCCGGCCTGGAACCATCTGGCCGAGGTGGTCAATTCCGGTTATCGCACCGGCAGCTATATAGGCGATATGCCCCATACCTGGGTGGGCAGCGAGTTCGTGAACGGCGTGCGTCAGATGGTGGTGGACGAAAGGGATTATAAACTTGTCCTGCTGGCGGGCGCGCCGGAGAAATGGCTGACGGACGGGACCGGCATAAGACTGGAGAACCTGCCTACCCATTTCGGAAAAATAGGTCTTAAAGCCCGGCTCAAGGGCCGGACGCTTTCGATCGAGCTGGCCGGCGCTCCCCGGCCCCGCAACGGCATCCGTGTTCATCTGCCTGTATCCCGCCCCGTAAAAAAAATACTGCTGGACGGAAAAGAAATCCCTCTCAACGGCAAAGACTATCTGGAGACTCCCTTCCCGTTCAAGACCCTTCTGGCCGAGTTTTAGGTTCTTCCCTAAAGGCCTATTTCCGGAGCGCCTTTTGGCGCGTATATTCCTGTCCCTTCGGCCCTTCCTAACAAAGGGAAAAGCGGGCATACTATACTGGACGAACTTAGTGAGGAGGACGGCCTAATTATGAAACACCAGAAGATCTTCGCCATAGTTTTCTCCCTGCTTATTCCCGGAGCGTCTGCATCGGCTGCTCCAGGCCGGGCCTTCGAGGAGATGGGGGCCCTGGCCGGCGGCGAGGACCCTTACTCTATTCCGACGCCGCAAAACCACGCTCCGTCGAGCGCGGAACTGAAAGAGGAGATGCTGGACAGCGTATCCACCATCCGCAGAGCGATGAGGTCCCAATATACTCCGGCCAAGTGGAAGGAAAAATACAACGGCGTGACCATCGACGGGCTTTTCAACAGGCTGGAGGACGATGTCAGGCGCGACAGGATAGCCACCCCGAAGGAGTTCAGGGCGCGCCTGCAGGAAACCATCAACGCTTTCGGAGATTATCATCTGAATGTCCGCTATTCCAACGCCGATAGTTCGACTTTGCCCTTTGTCGTGAAGCGGGTGCGGGACGAGCGGGGCGGACAACGCTGGCTGATCGCGTGGGTGGACGAGGAAAAGGCCGGCGGCTTTCCATTCAAAGCCGGGGACGAGCTGGTGACTTTCGGCGGCCGGCCGGTGGGGCAGGTCGCGGCCGAACTGCAGAAGCGGACGAATAACGGGGCGCCGCTTACCGGGGCGGCCCTGGCGGACATGGGCATAACCGCGAGAAGAGGGGACAACGCGCTTAGCGGGCCGGTGGAGATCGGCGTAAAGCCTTACGGCTCTGAGACAGTGGTCAGTCACAGGATGGACTGGAAGGTGAGGAAGGACCCTTTGAATGACGCGGACCTTTTGGGCAAACCTGGCAGAAAAAGCGACGAGGTGAAGCCGGTGCCGTCGATCGATCCCTACAATCCGATGGAGATAGGAGGGAAGTGGAGCTTCGTGCCCCGTCTCGGCAAGGTGATAGCCACCTCCAAGGACATGATAGGCGGCTGGCCTACCAGATGGCTCCTGGAAGCGCAGAACCCCAATATGGTGCGCGGCGGAGGCGCCAGGGCGCGGGCGGTGGGAGAGATGCGCTCCGATCCTATAGACGGCTCGCCCATGAGGATGGATGTGCTGCGGGTGCAGACGACCCCCGAGGTGATGACCTGGGCCGGTCTGAAGTACAACGGCAAATTGAGCAATGATCCGCCCGTTCAGAAACCCGGTTGGGAGCTCAGCCAGTTCGACTATTACATGTACGAGTCGCCCGTGGACGGCAGGAAAATGGGCTATGTCAGGATACCCGAGTACGCCCCAAGGAACAGGGTCACGGCCGCCAAAGAGTTCGCGAAGATCATAAACATGTTCAACAGCAACGGGGCCGAAGGATTGGTGATAGACGAGGTAAATAATCCGGGAGGCTCGGTGGCCTACCTGTACGCTCTGGCTTCGATGCTGACCGACAAGCCGCTGAAGACCACGGACTGGTACTATTCGGTGACAAAGGAGGTCGCCCGGTCCGAGGCCGCCGAGCTTAAGGAGAACAGGGCGCTGCTCGCGAGGGTCGACACCGACGAGGAACTTCAGCGGGCTGTGGGAGTGGAGAGCATAGACGGCTATCCGCTGACGATAGATCTTGTCAAGGATATGATGAAGTTCTCGAGATCCATAGTCGGGCAATGGCGCACGCATGTGGAGGAAACCGGAGGGGAGTCCCCTATGATCACTCCGGAGCCGGCCCAGCTTATCACCGGGACCATCGTGCCTTCGAAACAAGCTTCGTTCACCAAGCCGATTATGATACTTGTGAACGAACTGGACTTCTCGGGAGGAGACTTTTTTCCGGCCATAATGCAGGATAATAAGCGCGCCGTCCTGTTCGGCGTGCGGACTTCCGGCGCTGGCGGGCATGTGGAGAGCCATCAATACTCCAACGGCCTCGGTATAAGCGGCTTCACGTTGACCGCGTCCCTGGCCCGCCGTCTTAACGGACATCCCATAGAGGGGCTCGGCGTGTCCCCGGATATCAAGTACGAGGTAAGCGCGGAGGACCTGCGCGGCGGCTTCGCGGGTTATGCCGCCGCGGTGAACAAGGCTATGGCGCGCGTTATGGCCGGCGGCACTCGCTGAGCGGGATATCAGATAGAAGCAGGGTCCGCCCCGTTCGACGGGGCGGACTTTTTTTCTAGCAGGGCTCTATACAGGAACACCAGCCCGCCGGCGGCGAACATCAGCATAAGGTAGTCGTATGGCAGGCGGTACCTGGGAGTTCCCAGGATCACGCTGTGCATGAGCGACACATAGAACAGATACAGCAGCGAAGGGAGCGCGGCGAGGAAATTGTTCCTGGAAATATACAGCAGTCCGCAGAGGGCGATCGCCAGCAGCAGATAATGCGCCGCCTGGTAAAGGCCGGCGAGCCGCGGTGACACCCTGGCCAGCATCACCTTCCCTATAGGCAAAGTCCACAGGCGCCAGAAGTTCCTGGCCAGCTTGCCGGAATACCAGAGCGGATGCGTTATCGCGCGTTTCACGACCCTGCGCGCCACTATGCTTTCCATTTTCGCCCTTGAAAGGTTCGCAAGCTCCGGATATTCCCGGGTCGGGTAGATGACGGCTATCTCGTCTCCGTTCCAGGCGTCGTCCTGCACCGCGTACCAGAGCAAGGTGCCGCTCCCTGTGTTTACGGCCAGCGTGTCTCCGAGGGCTAAGTAGTTCCGTATGGACCAGGCGGAGATTATGGCGGCGCCTATGGCCGCGTAGAGGAGGAAGCCTTTCAGGAGGCTTTTTCTCAGTCCGGTAAAGAGTATGAGCGGCGCCATGACGGCCGGGAACAACAGCGTAGGGGCGCGCACCAGCACCGAGATCCCGTGAACGATCCCCGCCCAGATGAAGGAGCCGTTATCCCTGTCCCTGAAGGTCCGTGTCAGCAAACAGCAGGTCAGAAGGAACAGGAAGCCGAAAAGGCATTCCGTGAGCTTCATATTACTGTAGAATATGAAAGGCGGATATGCCGCGGCCAGAAAACCCGCGGTAACGGCCGCGGCGCCAGGCAGGAACATCCCCGCGAGGATGGAAAGCAGCACCGCGCTGCCGGAGTCGATGAAGCATTGGATAATTCCGGCGCTTGCAGCGCAGGCAGGTCAAAGTGTAGGATTTAACAACTCAGCATTGGTCTAGGGAACGGGGAAATGTCGTTCGGCCTGCTGGGAAAAACTGCATGAACCGAGACATTAAAAACAAGGTCCTGCCGGCTATTTTACTGACCGCGCTTATCGCCAGAGTCGGGCTGCTGATGATATACGGGGGGACCGATATCGCGGAACAATATGACTCGAAGGAATATCATTCCATTGCTGTCAATTTACTTCACGGGAAAGGTTTCACGAACGAAACCGGACCTACCGAAATCAGGCCACCCGTTTACCCGCTGTTCCTCGCCGGTATTTACTCGGTTTTTGGTTATAATGATTTCTGGGTTAAATTCATGCAATGTCTGCTTGATACAGCCAGCGTCCTCCTGATCTTCCGTCTTGGCCTGAAGGCCTTCGGAATGTCCGCGGCGGTCCTGGCCGCGGGTATCGGCGCGCTTTATCCCCCGATGATACTTTACAGCAACCTCCGGTTGGGTGAAACGCTCTTTACCTTTCTTCTTGTCACCGAGGCTTACCTGTGGCAGCGCACTCTGGAGAGCGGCTCCATGAAGCATGGGGCTTTGACCGGGGTGGCGCATGGTCTGGCGACGCTGTGCCGGTCGACCACCCTGCTTTTCCCGTTGTTTGTTCTGCCGGTCGGTTTTCTGCTGGCAGCAGGAAAACGCAGATTCCTGCGCGCTTTCGCCGTGTATTTCCTGGTCGGAAGCTGCATAATTTCCGTCTGGAGCGTCAGGAATTACAGCGTTTTCGGAAAGTATATCCCTGTAAATCTCGGGGCCGGCGCGCTGATGTGGTTCGCGATACAGGAGAATGTGTGGCAGGGGGATAAACTGATAGAACTGCGGCCGGAAAGCGAATATACGGATATCATCGGTATGCCGATGCGCGTATCGGACGGCATCGTCGCGCGAAGGGTGGTGAAGTACACCGCGGCGCATCCGATCAGATATGCGAAAATGCTTTTGCGCAACGAAATCCAGCTCTGGTATCTGCCGGTCGGGAAAGTAATTCTCAGCGGGAAGTCGCGGCTGCTCGCCTCTTTATATCAGTACGCGCATTATCTTTTTCTGGGCGGAGCCTTTGTCGGCTTATTTTTTCTTAGCAGGAAAAGAGCTATGGCGTGGGCGCCGTTTTTAACATTGCTCGTCTACGTAGCCGTTATGCACAGCATCGTTCTGCCGGTGCCGCGCTATCGTCTGCCGTTCGATTTTATCCTAATACTTCTGTTTGCGAACGGGGTGATAAATCTTCGTCTGAAGACGCAGTAAAAGCGCTGCGACTTCGGGCCGGTCGTGTTTTGCATCGTTCTCCTGGCGATGCGCTTATTTCTTTCTGATAATAAGGATAAGATTCGAGACCATGCCAAAAAGCCGCACCTCTTTCACCTCCGCCTCCACTCCGGAGAGCCCGGCGGCAAGGCACTCCAAGTCACGGCGGGACATAAGCTTCAAATTAGCGCTATTGTAGAATTTGCTGACAATCTTTCCATCAAGTAAAAAATAAAAAAGTTTCGGCCACAGAAAATGAAGAAAGGGAACCAGAGTGTGAGGTTCCAGGATGAAATATTTGTTGGGGGTTGAAATAAACGCGCATTTTGCCACACGCACGAGCTCCGAAACAAACCGTCGGCGTGCATTCGGTTCCGTGATGTGCTCGATTACCGCGTGGGAATAGGCCGCGCCAAAACTGTTGTCCCCGAAAGGCAGAGGCCGGCCTTCTTCTATTTTCACAAACCGGATGCCGGGATAGCGCTCCTTCAGGTTTTCCATGTCCTCTATCCCCGCCGCTGTGATCCGGTTTTTATAAGGGAAAAGGGTTTCAAGAACATTGGCTTCCGGGGAAACGGTCTCCGAGGTGACGCCCACATCTAAAATGGAGCTGACGTCCCCGAAGAGCTGAAAAAACAGATCGTAAATCCGCTTCCTGACCTTAAAAGAGGTGTTGGTTATAAAGCTGTTCCCGCGCCAGAGATAATAGCCAGAAATCCCCGTATTATTGTTCATCTAATTTTAACCCTAATTCCGCAGTTGACTCTTGGTTTCATCGATAGAATCAGGAAAATTGCCCTGCAGAAGTGGCCCCCGGCAGAGGATTGAAGCCCAATCGCTATGCACGGGCTTCGGCATTGTACGCCTGAACTCCGCGAAGGGCAAAATAGCAATTGAAATCTTTAGGCTATGCTACAATACAACCCGTGGGATGTCAAAACAATCGTTACTCCCAAATCCTCCGCTAAGAAGCTTTGCTCATTGATGACAAGATTTCACCCAGCTCCCGCCCCAGGAGAATCTTCTCCTATGTCCGCAGGCTGCGCAGCCTGAAGCACGCGAAAATCTACTTCAGCGGGTTGCTGGCGCTGTTGGAATGGTTATGGCGGCGTCGCGGGAGGGGGCGTCCGGGAAAAAGAACAGCGCCCGCCAGGCATAGAGGGCGCTGTAGTCCGGAACGCGGCGTCGCTCAGCTGTGCTTGAGGAGCTGTTCCTTCCTTTTCTTGATCTCCTCTTCCAGATCGCCGAGTTTTTCCTTGGTCTTTTCCGCGGTGTCTTCCATCCAGTCGTTCAGCTTGGCGCGCGTTTCCTTGCCTTTGGCCGGCGCGAAAAGAACGCCCAAAGCCGCGCCTATGATGCCGCCCAGCACGAAAGCCGTCAATACATCCCCGCCTCTGTTTTCCGACATAAAAACCTCCTGGATATAACCCGGGGCGGGTACGCCCCCGGGGAAATCGATACCCCTATTCTGATACATTCGGCGCTTTATGTCAAATCCGGCGGCGGGAGGCCGTCAAAATTTTTGTAAGATAACCGCATGCGGACAATATCTCTTTCCGCCGCGTTGTGCTTCTGCGCCGTGCCGGCTTTTTCCGCCGGTTCCGGCGACGCCCTGAGCCGGGCGCTGCTCCGGGATTTTAAGGAACGGATAACCGGCTTCCGGTCCGGCAGCGAGCTTTACGCCCGGCTGGAACAGGCCGGCCCCGAGGCCCTGAAGCTCCGCGCCGCCGTCTGTCCCGGCTCCGCCGGCATAGCCTATTTCGACCCGGAAGAGAACATGATATGTCTGAATGCCGGACCTATGACAGGTTTTTTCGGGATGAAAAGGTCCGGGGAGTCCAGGGTCGTTCCGCTTCTGCTTCGGGATCCCAAAGCGCGGGCGGCGCTGGCGCGGCGGGCGGATTCGACGTTCGTGCATGAACTGGTGCACGCCCTGCAGTACTACCTTTACCCGAATTACAGGCGCGCCGTGCCGAAGGGCGTTCCGCTCGAGTTCGAATACGAGGCTTACATGACCGAGAGCATGTATACCCACGACAAGCTGCGCGCCGCGCCGGAACGGCTGAAGGCCTTTCTGCGCGGGAAAGGGAGGGATGTTTATACCGTGGCGGCCATGGGCGGCTATCTGGCCCTTTCGCTGGACCAGGACGCCTACAGGGAAAAGATAAGGCGGCTCTATGAGGAGGACCTGGGCGGGTTCATCAGTCTGGAAAAGGCCGAAAAAATACAAAAAAACTCGGTGGCCGATTCCAAAGTGCTGGCTTACGCCACGGGGCGCGTTAAGGACTACTCGGCCGGCCGCGCCAATTTAAAGGAAGTCCGCGCCGAAAAAGAGGCCTACGACAGATCGCTGGGGGATTTCTTCGCGAAGCGCTGGCCTTCTTTCAGCGCCGCGGCGCTTTTTTTTGTCGGTTCTGCGGCGCTGGAGGAAAAGGCGTATCCGCTGGCCCTGGAATGTCTGGCCGTGGCCGACGCGAAGGCGGCCGGCCGCGGCGTCCCGGCGGAGGAGTTCAGGAGGCTGAGGGAAAAAGGGGCTGTGGCCGTGCTCGAGGCCGCGGCTTTTGTCAAGGACCGCGCGGCGTTTATGAAGCTGGAAGAGCTGGCGGCGCATCTCAAGGCGCTGGAAACGGCCTGCGTCAATACCGGGCGGCCGTTTCCGGAGGGGCTGGAAACCGTGCGCGCGGAGGTCTATCCGCGGGCGGCGAAAATGTACGCGGAGAAGGCGGCTTCGGAGAAGGACAAGGGGCGGGCGCGAAGCTGCGCGGAGAACGCGGCCTATTTCGGGCGGGGGCGATAGTCCGGGACGAGCTTGTGATTACCCTTGCGCCGCGTAGAAAACCCTCCCGTGGTTTCCCCCCGGCCGGAAAGGCCGGGGCCCCCCATCCGCTAGGCGGCTTCAGGATAATCACAAGCCCGTCCCTATCAGGTTACTGTTCCAGTTGATGTTTGTTTTAGAAGTCAAGTTCCTTTTTTCTTGAAATGGGGCGGATTATCTAATAAGATATTCCTGCGGGCCATCACAATCGCCGGAGGTCATCATGATAGATATAGCGAAGAACCTCGCAACCGCTCCCAGGCGCACCAAGGCTTCGGTAATAAGGGAGCTTCTGAAATTTACGAATAAACCCGGAGTGATCTCTTTCGCCGGCGGCCTTCCGGACCCGGCTCTTTTTCCTTATGATTTCGTGGCCGATACGGTCAAAGACATAATGGCAAAGCACGGCCGCGTGGCTTTGCAGTACGGCCCCACCGACGGGTTGCCGGAGTTCAAGGAAGAGTTTATAAAATTCCTGCATAAATACGAGGGAGTGGATGTCAAACAGGAGAATATCCTGGTCACCACGGCGTCGCAGCAGGCGTTGGATATCGTGGGCCGGCTTTTCATCGACGCCTCCGACCCCGTTCTGGTGGAGATGCCGAGCTATATGGGCGGCCTGCAGGTTTTCAAATCCTACGGCGCGGAATTCATAGGCGTGCGCATGGATGACGACGGTATAATGACCGACAGGCTGGAGGAGCGCCTGAAGTGGCTTAAAAAACAGGACGAGCATTACAAGTTCCTTTACCTGGTGCCGGATTTCCAGAATCCCAGCGGCGTGACCCTCTCGGAGGAAAGGCGGCGCGAGGTGATAGCGCTTTCCAAGAAATACAACATAGCCGTGATAGAGGATTCCCCGTACCGCCAGGTGCGTTTCGAGGGGACGGCGCCGAAGATGATCTACCGCCTGGACAAGGAGACGCTCAAGACCGACAATATCATCTCCCTGTTCACGCTCTCCAAGACTTTCGCGCCGGGGCTCCGGATAGGCGTCATAGTGGCGCACGAGCAGATAATCAAGAAAATGGAGATCCTGAAACAGTCCCTGGACCTCTGTTCGTCCAGCCTTAATCAGCTCATTGCCGCGGAATTCATGCGCAGCGGCTACTTCGACAGGCATATCGCGGTGGTCAAAAAGGTCTACAAGACCAAAAAAGACGCCATGCTGGACGCGCTCGAGGAGTTCATGCCGGAGGGCGTCACCTGGACCAAGCCCGAGGGCGGGCTGTTCCTCTGGGTGAAGCTGCCGGAAGGCATGAGCGCCGACGACATGTTCGAGGAGGCCATCAAGGAGAATGTGGCGTATGTGATAGGCTCCGCGTTCCACTGCGACGGCTCCGGCACGAACACGATGCGCCTGAATTTCTCTTTCGCCACTCCGGAGGAGATCCATGAGGGCGTAAGGCGCCTGGCCACCGCCGTGAAGAAAAGGCTTGTGGCGCGATAACCCGGGGCGTTCTCCGTGCCGCGCATGAGCGACGACTTTACCAGAGAATTTTCCGCCGGCCTGAGGGCGGCCGGCGTGGTCGGCGCCGGCGGCGCCGGTTTCCCGGCCTGCGTGAAGGCCGCCGCCCGGGCGGAATTCGTCATAGCCAACGCCGCCGAGTGCGAACCTCTCCTGAAAAAAGACCGGACGCTGCTGGAACTTCACCCTGAAAAAGTCCTCGACGGCCTGGAACTGATGATGCGTTCCACCGGCGCCTCCAAAGGCTTTGTCGGCATCAAGAAAAAACACTCCGCGCTCTCCGCCAGTCTGGGGGAGGCCGCCCGGTCCCGGCGGAATATTTCCGTGGCCCCGCTGGGCGATTATTATCCGGCCGGCGACGAACAGTGCCTGGTTTACGATATTACCGGCCGCGTCACCCCTATGGGAGGGATCCCGCTTGCGGCCGGCTGCGTTGTGGCGAATGTGGAAACCCTGTTCAACGCGGCGTCGGCCGCCGGCGGGCCGGGGACGGAGAAATATATAACCGTGGCCGGCGCCGTCAGAAAGCCGGCCACGCTTAAAGTGCCCGTCGGGATCTCCTGGGCCGAGGCGGTGGAACTGTCCGGAGGATTCGGTGTTCCCGACCCCGCCGGAATAGACGGCGGCCCGATGATGGGCAAAGTGATAACGGATTTCAGCCTTCCGGTGACCAAATGCTCCGGCGGGCTTATCGTGCTCCCGAAGAACCACCGGCTTATAGTTAAAAAATCCGCAGGGCGTCCCGCTTTTTCGCGCGTCGGCCGGTCGGCCTGCGACCAATGCTCCTATTGTACGGAGCTGTGCCCGCGCTACCTGCTCGGACACAGCGTGCAGCCGCACAGGGCCATGCGCTCCCTGATGTTCTCCGGCGGCCCGCTGATTCACAGCGAATACGCCCTCCTGTGCTGCGAGTGCTCTTTGTGCAGTCTTTATTCCTGCCCGGAAGGCCTCAGTCCGAGCGAGATCTGCGCCGCCGCCAAGGCCGATCTCCGGGGCATGAAGAAAAACTTCGGCGATTCGGAGCTGAATTCCGGCCGGCCGGTTTCGGCGCACCCGGTCCGGGAAGAACGCAAGGTGCCGGTTTCCAGGCTGGTCAGGCGGCTGGGGCTGGCGGATTACGCCGCGGACGCCCCGTATCTGGAACACGAATATAAGCCGGCCCGGGTCCGCATTCTGATGCGCCAGCATGCCGGCGCCCCCTGTTCTCCGGTCGTAGAGGCCGGCCGGAAAGTGCGGAAAGGCGAGGTGGTGGGGGATCTGCCCGCGGACAAGCTCGGCTGTCCGGTGCATGCCAGCATCGCGGGGACGGTTTCAAAAGCGAACGGGGAGTTCGTGGAGATCACGGCGGAGTAAAGCGTAAAGAGTGAATAGTAAAGAGAGCGAGATGCTTATGACCGACGCTATCGGAGGGGTGGAGATCGCCAGCGTGGCGAAAGGCTTTGAAGCCGCCGACGCCATGCTTAAGGCCTCGGCCGTGCGGTTATTGCTGTCCAGAACGCTCTGCGCGGGAAAATATATAGCGCTGGTCACGGGCGAAACCGCCGCCGTTTCCGCCGCGGTACAGGCCGGCGCCTGCAAGGCCGCGCATGCGCTGATCGACAGTTTCATGATACCGCGCCTGCACCCGGAGGTGCTGCCCGCCATAGAGGGCTCTTCGGCGG
>Ga0074195_1003276_pt1 | contig 15668 bp, 16 predicted proteins | sample EPASupsiteHSE623_FD_64525 | JGI IMG/M metagenome (GOLD analysis project Ga0074195, IMG submission 64525) | Bioremediated contaminated groundwater from EPA Superfund site, New Mexico - Sample HSE6-23 | ecosystem: Environmental > Aquatic > Deep subsurface > Groundwater > Contaminated ...
TAAGATGAAGGATTCCGGGAAGCCGGTGCGCCTTATCATCGTGGATTCAGTGACGGCTCACTTCCGAGCAGAGTATGTCGGGCGCGGAACACTGGCCAACCGCCAGCAGAAGCTCAACAAGCACCTGCACGACCTGATGCGGTTCGCGGACCTGAACAATGCACTGATCCTTGTGACCAACCAGGTCATGGCCAAGCCGGACACATTCTTCGGCGATCCGACAAAACCCGTGGGCGGGCATGTCCTGGGCCACACCGCTACCTTCCGGCTCTATCTGCGCAAATCCAAGGGCGAGAAGCGCATCGCCCGGCTGGTGGACTCGCCCAATCTGCCCGATGGCGAAGCTCTGTTCTCAGTGACCACGGATGGCTTGAAGGATTAAAAAGCGGGCTGCAGAGGCCTCAAATCATTCTCGCATCCTGCAAGAGGAATTATATTTGAGATGCCGTCCGGAATACTATCCGGGCGGCGCAAAATGGTTATCAAAAGTTTCCAGAGCTTGTAGATGCGTCATTTTAATAATACATATCAACTTTTAAAAAAGTTTTAATAGCTTTGTGAGAGACCATGCCGCGGGAGGGATGAATAATCAATTCCCAATTCGGCATGCTTCAAGTCTTGATCGGTTTGCTTATTGTCTGCTCATCTTGGCAGGCGCAGGCAATAGAAGTCTCGTTTTCTGCTGAAAGTGGGGGCGAGTCTGTTGGTATCTATGATGAATATGATGTTGATGCGGGTGTTTCAGTCTCAGAAGATTCCACGGCTGAGTTTGGTGATCTGAATATCCAAAGCAATAGGAAAGTATCCGGAAGCGGAGACGCCAAAGCGATCCAGAGTTATTCGGGAACCGACTGTTCAGGCCAGGCGATGTTTGCGGCAACGAGCGCCTCCTTGAGCCTGGATGGTTCGGCCAAGCTAAAGCCCCATTCCCTATGCGCATCTCAAAATTTCGTTGTATCCGGGGATCAGGCTGATTCATCTTTGAGTGTAGCACTAGGCGATTCGAAGGCTTATGTCTCCGGCGGCGTGACCCAAGGAAGCATGAGCTCAGTTCAAGAAATGTGGACGGGAAGCGCTCACGTCACGCAGGATTTGGTTGGTTCAGGCGCAGATGTGCGATTCCACAGTCAAGCTCAGTTGGGGAATTGTCTAAGTTATATAGATGCATCTACCCGGAACTTCCAAGGGTTAATTACTGCTTCGGCAAACGATATTACATATGTGGCTGAACAGGGCACCCTGAGCGGAGGCTACCAAGTAGACGGTACGGGCGGAACCCTCCAAGGGGAATTGACCTCACCAAATGGGCACCTGGATAGACGTCTTTATGCTCTTTCCGATAGGCCCTTTGAGCGGCAAGAGGTGTTCGGGAACCTGATCAATGGCATCATCGATGATGCGACTGCGGGAAGCGTGGCGATCATTCCTGAGGGTTATATTAACGGGGATGTAAACATATGCAAGAATCTGCAGGTCCAGGTGGAGAATGGGGGCCAGATGCAGGTAAGCAGCGTGACCCTAAGCAACAATGCTCGACTGCTCTCTGGCTCGATGGGGCTCTCGGCTTCGACGGTAACGGTGAATTCAGGTTCGAGCATCAACGACGGATTGAGCCTGGCCGGGTATAATGGACTTGTGAACGTGGCCGCAGGAAGCTATAGTGACGATGTTAATCAGGATTTCTATTCGCGGGACATCACACTCACGGGCGCAACTGATGCTGTTACCGACTCAATCACTCTGGATAAACCAGTAAGCCAGAAGATAAGCGGATTGACCGCAAGATCAGTCAATGTCAATTCAGGCGCGTCGATTCAGGATGGCATCACCCTGGCAACGGAGACTGCTGGAACGGTTACCGTGGCTTCGGGGGCTGGGAGCGGACAGACTGTAGACTACAATAAAAACGTACATTTGGCAGGATTAGGCTCCGATGTCCTCAATGAACTCACAATAAGCCTGGATGGAACCGGAAAGATTAGCGGCTTCACAGCCAATACGGCGAACGTTGGCAGTTCCGCAACGATCCAGCAAGGAATCGATCTGGCAGTCTCAGGCGGAACCGTGAATGTTGCTGCAGGAACCTTCAAGGGGAACTTGGTTATCAACAAACGGCTAGCATTGAATGGTGCAGGTTCCGATAAAACAATTATAGATGGCCAAGATAGAGATAGCACCATTAACGTAGGGACAAGTGCTACGAGTACCTTAATCTCCAACGTTGCGGTAACCAACGGGAAAGCAGACCAGGGGGCCGGGATCTTCAATAGAGGCACTTTGGAGTTGCAGAACGTGGAAATATATGGCAATAATGCAGCCTATGGTGGCGGGGTTATCAATAAGAACACGGGTGCCTTGACACTGGCGAATGTAAATATACATAACAACGTTGCTACGAGCATGGGAGGCGGGATTTACAATGATGGAGGCACTACAACCCTAAACAGCGGCAGCATCACATATAACGTAGCAGTAGACGGTGGAGGTTTTTGCAGCGGTGGAAGACTTTACCTGAATGGTGGAAGCATCGCGTATAACACCGCAAGCAATCGTGGCGGAGGCATCGGAAACTGGGCCACCTTAGTATTGGCCGGCACTACAATTACGGACAATACTGCAACCAATGCAGGCGGCGGGATTTATAAGGAATCAGGCAGTTTCGTGACCCTGAACAGTGGAAGCATCACTAGAAACAGGGCTGCAGTGGGCGGAGGTATCGGTTATAAGACCTCAGTATCCGACCCCCACAGCCTGGTTACAGGCAACACGAGGCTCGATGGCACAACAGCCAGCAACATAGAGTACTACAGTGGATAAGCATTGAATAACAGGTTGCTTGACCGACTGCTCTCTAGAATTAGTTCTGGAGAGCCATTTTTTATAATGATACATTCTGGCGATAAAAAATCAGTAATAAGGCCCCTTTGATAGGCGATGGATGATAATACAAGCCTTCAAAGGGATGCAAAGGCCAGGACAGGAATATGGCCAAGCCTTTCGCCCAGGCCCAGCTGCTCATCTCTCAAGTCGAGACGGGATTGCAGTGATCCCTCCAAATCCCGATTTGCGGGCAGCCAGGCCGAAGTTCTGCCTAATACGGGCCCGAGTAGACGCCAATATCCGGAACATCCCTATAGAGATCGATAGAGTCATCGCTGTCATACTCCAGCGGCACCTGGAACTGCCATTCACCTATGATCAGAGGAATGCATATGGCGCAGATAAGATCGTCATGGGCCCCAACCTCAGCGTCAAAGCCGGTATGGCCCGAGGCCGTCAGGTGGTACTTGAATGATCCGATCTCCTGCTGCAGCAGTGGCAAAGCTTCCAGGCCGGGGCTGTAGTCGAACCTCTTGCGCTGCATCAGACTCAGGAAATTCGATATTATCAGGCTCTTGCTGATATTGTAATTGAAGGTCACCTTATCGAAGCGTGCCGCCTCCCCGCCCGTGAACACCACGGGATAGAGATTTACCAGGCCGTTGATCACGCCGGACTGCAGCAGGTAATCCCTGATGGGGGCCCCCAGGCCGCTGGCATCCATGCAGATGTGCGGTCCGTCAGTCGTGCCCTGCTCATTTTGCAACCTCTGGATGCTGGCGATGACGAGGTCCGTGATCTTCGGGTAATCCACGCCCTTGATGCGGTCCAGGGCCCTCAGGTGATAGGCAAAGCCCTTGATCGTCGTCTCATAAACCATCTCGATAACTGCGAAGCTGGTGTAATCCAGGGACTTGGCCAGGTCGCAGCCCAGCAGGTATCTTTTAACTTCCGGTATGACCATTGCCATATTCATTGCCTCATCACAATTTCAGTGGACTCACTGACGGATTCGCCAGCGACTTGAACAGGTCAGAACTGAACACGGACCCTTCAGCATCCAGGAACGCACAGTGATACTCCTGCTCGAACCAGAGGTTGATCCTCTTCTCTTCCTCCAGGAACTGCTTCGAGATGCGCGGGCACATCTCCGCAGGGATCTCGTACCACTCCCATATGTCGCGCTGCTCATCCCATATCTTGAAGAAATGGTTCTGCTTGCCGAAGGGAGTGCTCATCAGGATATGCCGGCCATTGCTCACCGCCAGCATGGGACGGACGGAACTGTAGAGCGGATCAGGCACCCGGGCGGCTTCGTCTTCCAGGAGCAGTGTGACAGCCGAGAAGCCCCTCGAGCTCTTCTCGGAGCCGGGCCGGGCTATGAAGCGATTGCCGTTTGAGAACCGGACGGCAAGCTTTGTATCCGTGCTCAGGTAATCGCTCGGCAGCTCGACGGCACCGCGGAACTCATCGAACTTGAGCATCAGCTCTGCGCTCTGGTCCTTTGACGGGGCGATCACGAGGCCAAATGAGGGGCGACGGTAGATCGACTCGTGCAGGCCCAGGGCTGCGCAGGTCGTGGACTTGCCGCTCTGACGGGAGCAGTTCAGGATGATCTTCTTGGAACGGCTGCGCATGAGCTTGGCCTGCCACTCATCGGGATGATAGCCCAGGACCTCACGGGCCCACAGGACCGGGTCCATAGCATATGCATCGTCATTTCTCATGGAGTGCATTTGCCACCGCCAGCTTGGCTTCTGGGAAAGGATCCAGGGCCGTTAGCATTATGGTTCGCAGCTCAATCCATTCGGCACTGAGTGTTATGTTGAATTGAGGCTGAGCCGCCAGCTTCCCGGCCAGCTCCGCCGAGAGCTTGGCATTCTCCCTGACCTCCCGAATGCCTTTGAAGAAAAGGGCATGATCCCCTTCGCTCTCGACTACATCGAGCACAGCCAGGGTTCTGGCCTGGATAGTTTTGATCTGTTCAACCACATTATCCGCGTCTGCTATTTCCTTAATATTCCGGGCCTGGACCAGTTTCTCGGGCAGGGACTCATTCCGGTAAGTTTCGATGGCTTTCCTGGAAAATCCGGTTGCCCTCGCAATGGCTCTTAATGGCGCTTTATTCAGGAGCATCTCGCGCACCTGATGCTCTTCTTTGGCTCCTTTCACTACTGGAGTTCTGCCCATGTGGCTCCAAATCCTCCATTAGCGCCGGAATAAAACCAGCAGCAATAGAACTCGGCATTTCTGCCCGGTCTTTTGCCTTTTTGGGTGGCCCTTAACTGGCTTTTTATTTTGATCATTGCAGTCACACGATACTCTTTTTGTGGCTCTTTATCCACTCAGATCCATGCTCGGGCTACTCCAGGCCCTCCTTTGACTCGGGCGGAAAGTAGTAGCCTGGAAGTTCCAGGACCTGGAACCACCCGGCATCCTCAAGCACCTTGGCCAGCCTGCTGCAGGCCCGGTGCATCGCATGGGACAGGTCCACAATAGAGACCAGGCCTGGGGGCGTTCCATATACCCTGTCATCAGAGTTCTTCAGGAGATTTCCTGTCCTGCAAAGCTCTCTGGCTATGCGAAGACAATCCTCGCTCTCGAATGCTTTGCCAAAATCGCCGGGATAACCGGGCTTCTCTTCGATTAATGCCATCTAATCAGCCTCACTTTTTTTGAATCGCCATCATGAACTGCTTTCTTCCAGCCGTACCTTGCCTTTCGACCTGGGATGGATATCTCAATCCGCTCGACCAGCCCCAACTCCTCCATATCGACCAGAATGCGCTTGACGTTTCCTTCTGTACGTTTGAGGATCATACAGATGTCCAAGATTGGCGTGGGTACCGTCCGGGAACTTCTGCAGGACATCCACCATGAGCTTGTCATGTTGCTGCCGCACCTCTGCCGCTCCCTGGCCTTTGCTGCAATTCCTCGAAGCTGTGGCCATCATAGTCTTGCTTGGAGTAGCCTCCAGCTTTTTTCAGGTCCTGGATTCTTACTAGGCTGCGAGCCATCCCCCTGAGTATATCTCTTCGTCCGATTCGATCTCTTCTCGCTCTTTTCTTCACGTTGCTGCACCTCCTCTGCCTCTGATTTTCGAGTTTAGCCTTCGATCTATCTTTTCAATTTCATCCGCTAACCTGCGAAACGTTTCGAAAAGGAATTGGCGGCGCTTCTCCAGGTCCTGGCCTTCGATCATGTAGAGGCCTCCACGGGCAGATAGACCACGATACCTCCTGGAGAAGAATCGTCTTTGAGAACCCAAGATGCACTGCTCAGGTAGCCCTCTATGGCATTTATGGAAAGCCCAGTATCCTTTATCAAGAAATCTAGCCTTGGCGCAATGCCCTTCATGAGCTGGCCACGGAATGAGCGGCAGATCTTCTCAGCTTCGGACGAAGAAGTGTCATAAGGAACACTTCCGGCCATATCTGAGTAGGATCTGAAACGCTTCTTGATGTACTTTGCAGCCTGCTCCCCAGCATGAGCTTCCTTCGCTTTGCGCTCCTCTTCAGCCTGCAGAAGATCGGCTTTTATGCCCTCATTTGCCGTGCTAGTGCGTGTCAGTCCATACCGTCCAGGGTTCCGGCAATCCCTACCTTCCCTATCTTTTATTTCATTTTCATTTTCATCTTCAATTCCATTTTCCCGTGAACTAGGGGTAGGCAAAACTATGGACGGTATGGACTGACACATGCTAGCACGGTGCTTGAACCGGACTCCTTGCCAGCATCTTGGTCTATCCCCATATTCGACCCATGGTCTAAAACTCGATACCGGGATCTCACTTTGGTCTTTGAGCAGTTCGCCGAACTTCGTGCTACTCAGTGGCCTTATGCCATGCTTGATGGCGTATTCCTTGAAATGGTTGTAGAAAAGCGTTTTTTCAATGTAATCAGTGGCCTCTCCTTGTTCACACTCATCAAGAAGGAACGCATAAACTGGATTCGCGTTCCTCTTGTACATGATCTCCACATCTTCAACGGTCTTGTCGTAGGTGAAACGCCAGCCGTTTGCCCTTAGTCTTTCAAGGCCAGCAAGAGCGATATTCAGAAGGCCGCTCAGCTCCTCCGGAGTCTGCAGCTTTGCATCTAAGTCGGGGTCCGCGGTTCCCTTCTGCAGATCGAAAATGTGCAGGAACTCAATGAGTATCCACCGGGAATAGAACGCATAGGTATCGTCCGGGCTCCTCGGCAGAACGTTGGCCGAAAACATCAGCTTTGCCTTGTTCCTGAAGCTGAATGCAGGCCGGTACTTCTCCTGTGCCCTGTTGTCATCGCCGCCCGTCAGGTTCCTGAAGGCCGCCGTGTCCGAGAGATCCTTTGAAGGCAGGTCGCCGCCGATGTTGGCCAGCTTCCCATATAGATCAGCCTTGGCGAACCGATCTGCCACCAGATCCTGCAAAGTGACATTGCTAATGCTTTTGCTTCCCAAGAAGGCAGTTATGAGCCTTAGAAGAGTTCCCTTGCCGTTCCTTCCCGGCCCGAGGAGCATAACCGCCTTATGGACATTGTAGTCCGGCCACAGCAGCCAGCCTATAATCTCCTCGATAAGGGCGATGTCCTGGGATTGAGCTGCCTCCTTGAGGAACTTCTGAATCTTCGGGGCTTTTGCCTCCGGATTATAGAACACATCGATTTGAGCAGTTGAAAGGTAATCCGGCGTGTGCGGCAGAAGCTGCAAGGTTTCCAAATTCAGCAGGCCATTCTTTACGTTCAGGATATTCTTGTGATTGAATAGGTCCCTGTCGACGTAGGTCCTGCGCTTCACCTTGCCGATTATGTCCTGCACCAAGCGATTTGAGGTAATGTCTCCGAACTCGTTTTCTATCAAGGACTTAAGGACCGTCTCACCGTCATCAAGATAAACGCCGTGAACGTAGCGGTAAAGCCTCTCCGTGTCGGATACCGTCTTGAATTTATGCTCCGCTATCCAATCCGGGATACGTTCATTAATCTCAGCTAGCCCGTAATCCGCGTCTCCTCCGCTCCTGACGATATGTCCTATCTCGTCGTATGAGATCCCCAAGCCCCTAAGCTGCTTTTTGTATTTCTTCAGGAATTGATAGGCTTTCTTCTCTTGCTTTGGGGTTAGGATTCCACCGGAGATGGCATTCTCTATGAGGTCCTCGTGCTCCTCGCGGTCGAACTTGCTAAAACCCTGGCCATCTCTTGATGTAGCGTGATCGCAGACTTCAGCCAGCGCCTTGATAGCCTCGATAACAGTAAGTCCGTTTGATTCTGATCTGGCCTCTGTCCCTTTTGGCGCGTTCTCGCAAGGTCCGCTCCTCTCCGGGATTTCCCTTGGATGCCTCGTGCCGGCTTCTAGCCCGCTAGATATGGTCCTCTCGATCTCATCACCCGGCAGGCCGGCGCACCTGGCCGCCCAAGACAGCTCCTGGATAACCTCATCCTCATCCAGCACTCCGGCTGCTACAAACTGCCCGAGGACAAAAGCGGATTTGTTTAACTGCCTGTTGCGGCTTCCGTCAGGCATGCCGGCCAGGATCAGGACCTCATCCCGAAGGGCTGCCTCTGCATACCTCCTGGTTCTCTGCTCATCGGTCTCGGCCCGCTTCTGTCTGGCCTCTCTGCCTTTTGCCTCCAGCTTCCCGGCGTTCTCCTCCAGCCGAGAGCCCTTGTCCTTCTCTTTGAAGCTGAGGCCTATCTGTAGGAGGCCGGAGAGCAGGGCATCAAGGGAGATTTCCGAAGGCGCTATTTCGTTCAACAATCTGTAATCTGCTCGCTGGCCATCTTCGAGCATTTTCCAGCTTGGGGGTATAACCTGATAGGTCCTCTCCAGCTTAATCTCGCCCACGTGTTTGAACAGATCCCGGCCCTTGTCATCCTGGCGTTCAATCTGCTTCGGATCGTAGAGGTATATCTGGGCCTGATCCGCCTTGAAGCCGTATTTTGCCAGAACCTCTGGGGTGCGATCGTTGCAACAGAACCATAGGCCAAGTCTTCCTGGCCGCGTCTCCCACGAGGTTGTATCGGGCAACTCCAGGCCTGCAAAGGCCGCAGGATCATCTTTATCCAGACCGATGTGGCCGCGGCCAGCCATCAAGCCCACATTGCCCTTGTGTGCAGCAGCCTCCTGGAAGCTGTGGCCTTTATTCTGCCATCCCTCCTCAGATGGTGGAAACTTGATGCCGGGCCGCAAGAATACGAAGGCTGATCCTGGCTGATCAAAAATCGTTGAGAGGGCTCCATATGCCATGGCTCACCTTCAGCAATCTAGACATCGCATGCGGTAGCCTTCTAGGTTTAAGATGCCGACTTTTCGGCCAATAAGCTTGCGGAGCCCAGCCTCCAGCTCCACAGGCAGGACAACTGAACCCCACGAGAAGTCCGCTATACAAAAGCCATCTGCATTATGAACTTGAAGCAATTGGCCTCGACCCTCCTCGCCGTATTGCAGGCGTAAGAGTTCCGGCTCCGAGATAGATTTATATTCACGGCAAGAATACTTAAGCATGACAACTCCTATAAGTTGGAGATCCGCGCGCCCTAGTGCTGGTCACACTTGGGCAACAGATTTTTCTTGGCATATTCATAATTCTGCGCACGTGTCTTTCGTTTTGATGAATACCCGAGCGCGACCGATACGCTTTTCAATCACTAATCCCGCTCGAACCATACGCATTAGGTGCTTCGAGGCAGTGATGTCTGCGCACCCAACTGCATTACTTACATCCGAGACACAAGCCGCAGGTGTCGAATTGATAAATTCCAGAATCCGGATCACCAGTGCACGATCCGCACGCGGGTGCATTTCCTGCTCAAGTTTTTCCGGCAGATCATCTCTCAACTTTACCTCCTATTGTGTTAATTCTACATATAGCTAATTGAAACCATAGAATATAAATCAATATTTCAATTGCAGCACTAAATTACCAATATATTAGAAAATTTTCCATTCAGCTAATATATTGCAAAATGCTAATATAGATAAATGGCAACATTACGACAATGACATGTATCGAAGATTCAACGCCGGGTCACGAATTCTACTGGTATGATATGCTGAGTTCTATCAAAGGAGGGTCTGAGGAAGCTGCGACCCTAATTCTGATGCATCTCGCTCTGGGCGAGGATTACGCTTACAACATAGCAAGCCGATTCGCCAATGAACTGACGGAGAAGAATCTATGGAACGATAGGCAAATCGAGCAATTTCGTCTGAAAACGTTAAGGAACAAGACGGGCCCTCTTTCAACGTTACTCAACGACATGGAGAAAAAGAGGTTCCTCATATCGAGAGAGGAATTTGTGGGCAAAAAGAAACGCAAATACTTTTCCATAAATCCGGCAATATTACTGAGCCCTAACGGTTCGAAGGACTATTTTGTTCCTTCGTTTTTTGTCGAAACGCATTGCGAAATGCGCGAAATAATCTGCAGACAAAAGAAAATCTCAGAAATTTCAGAGAAGGAAATCAAAGGTTTCTTGAAGGAACTGGAAGAAAGGAAACCGAAGGATGATGATGCAGATCAGTACTTTGATGCACGATTCAAGTGGTGGAGTTCGATAAAGCGCTTTGATTATCTCGCCTTCCTGAAATTTTTGCAAGATGAAGCAGGTGCAAAGGACAAAAGCGAATTGGCGCGGCATTTCTGTGCTTATATTGGCGAAATCGAACGACTGGAACACGACAAGCGGCGGATAAGAACATCGGAATATCAAATAGACACCAACATGGAGGGATCTAGAAGGAGCTTTTATCTAATGGACGTAATAATTGCCAAGGACGGTAAAATGTTCTCGCCAGATGAAGAGATTATCGATCTTGTAGGGTCTGGTGTTGGTGCATATGGGCTCGGTTCAGCTCAGAAAATGAGGATGCAACGTGAGCAGAAAGATACTTGAACCCAGTCTGACACGCTGGGGCTCTTTTCCGATTCTCGGTCTTAACTCTGCTTGGTGTCTTCGGCCCTCCGAGAGATCTCCGACTATGTTCTGGCGATTCATGGCCCAAGAGAGCCTGCTTGCCAGCGAGAGCACTCTATAATGAAAATGCGTAGTCGCTGCTCCCAAATGAATGCCATGGAACTGGCTCCCACCTAAGCTTCCCATCAATTAGGCAAAGGTCCACGATTTTCTGCTTATCTAGTTTCGATCCCAAGCGCCCTCGCTTTCAACTCCCTAGCCTTCTGCAGCGCCTCAGCCTGGCCCATTTTCCTGCAACTCCCCAGGTACACCTTGCGGCACCTTCCGCCCTCTCGCCAGGAGGCTACCCACCGGTAATAAGTCCTCTCGCCTTTCTTGGTTTGCTTAACTAGGGGCTCCTCGCGCACCGTGAGGTCCTCCAGACGTGCCTTATCCTGCAACCATTCGGTATCCTGTCGCATCTTGCTCGCCTGCGCTTCTTTCGCATTTGCATCCAGTTCCATGCCCGCGATTTCTGCCAGCGCCAAAGCCTCGGCTATCATCACCCGGGCCTCGGCCTTCAGCTTTTGTGCGCTCTTTCTTGAAGCGGTATTGTGAACCATCTTCATGTCCCAACAGCATATTAGTAGTGTCACATCGTATAAGTATTTTGCAGATAATGTGGCACTACTAATTAAGATTAGTAATTGAGAGATATCGTAATCGATATACGATAGGCAATCTTTGTCTAAATTATGCCAACAGGTCATGATAAGTAACAAAAACGCTGCAATCATAACGCATACTCTATCAACGCGTCGATATTCGTGCCAGCATAGCCGATGGAATGTCTTATCTTAGATTAGAGATGCGCTATACATCTGGCATGTTAGTCTTTGCGAATAACAGGAACTGATTTGATTACTCACAAGTTGATTTGTGAATAAGATGATAGACGCAAAGATACTTGTGAATAACAAGAATGCGTTTAGTTATTCATAAATAACGCAATGGCTACGTCATATTCCTGTCTTTTCTGTTATATCAATCAACCTTGGAAATATAAAGCTAGTTGGACGTCTTCCACGTCCTTCTCTCAAGACCTTTAAGATGCCGCTATCTTTCAGGTCTCTGAGTATCCAAGCGGTACTTTCTTTTGGAATATGTGATTTTTTGGCAAAGTATCTGGAATTGAATATGGGACTGGTAAACATGGTATCAATGACTTGAATCGAGTATTTTGAGGGAACGATTCTCGGAACATCTTGTTTCATCTCATTATACAATTCGATGATCGCTTTTGCTTTCCAAGCATTTTCATTGGCTTGTTCAATCATTGCTTGAAGAAAGAAAGAAATCCAGCTATTCCAATCACCGGTTTGAGAGATCCCCCGTAATCGCTGATAATAGACGTCCCTATTCCGCTCAAGATAAGCACTAATGTAAAACATCGGACTAGATAGCAATTTCTTATTATACAAAATGAGAGGGACCAGCATTCGTCCAATACGTCCATTGCCATCGAGAAACGGATGGATAAGCTCAAATTGCGCTTTTACAATTGCTAGCTGAACCAGAGGATCTTTTTCTTCGCCATGCAAATAGACTTCCCAATTCGAGAGGGCATCCATTATCTGAGGGGGAGATGGAGGAACAAAAGTCGCCCTTTCGATGGGCGTTCCGGGAGGTGCGATATAATTCTGAATACGCCTTAACTCACCGGGATCTTTGCTCCGGCCTCGGACGCCAGCCAATAGAATTTGGTGAAGTTCGCGGATCATGTTGACTGTAACGGGGTGGGTTCCCAGCTTTTCTACTGCAGCCGACATAGCCTTTCGATAATTTATAATTTCATGTATATCGTTAATCCTATCGTCTTCCTCTCCACCTTTTTTATATGGCCCTTCAAACTCAGCTTCATACTGCAAAACATCCTCTAATGATGCTTGGGTCCCTTCAATCCTTGAGGATATTACAGCTTCCTGGACAGTTAGCGGAGAAAGAAGCACCTGCGGGTTTATGATGCCCAAGAGTATCCCATCATACCTGGCAAGGGCCGCATTTGCTTTGCCGATGAGAGGAATATGCATCTCCCAGTCAATGGATTTTAGGGGCAAATGTTCTGGGCTATAAGGTTCCATTTCATGTCTCCTCTTGTTCATTAAGCTCGATTAGCTATAAAGGCATGATTAGCTTTTGATAAAAAGCTAAATTCCCAACTGGGGAATGCATGCCAGATATGCTTCTTTCAACTCCTTCAAATCAATGTGATCGTATATATCAATGGCCTCTTTTCTGCTATCTCCTCTTAACTCCTGGATGAACTCGCGCCTCATCCCCGCCCGCCTAAGATGAGTGGTGAACCAATGTCTCATGCAGTGCGGGCTGAAGTGATCCTCCATCCTCTCGGACTCCGGGTGATGCAGCCCAACACGCTCGGCTGCATTTGTCACTGCCAGATAAACATCATTCCTGCAGATCCTGTTTCCCCATGTGCTTAGGAATAGAGCAGGCAAACGCTTCTTATTCATTCCTTCCCTTACCTTGAGCCATCTCCGGAGAAGGAAAGAGCATTCATCATCGATGAACACAGTCCGATTGGTCCTCTTCGCTGTGGGCTTGAGCCGGATCCGGTTTTCGACTAAATCCACATCCAAGATATCCAAGCTGATAAGCTCATTGCGCCTTATGCCAGTCTTTGCCAGCAGGGTTAAGATAGCCTTATCTCTGATGTCTATAGTGCTGTTGATCATCGCGGCCATGGCCTCGACGCTGATTAGCTGCCTTTCATGACCGTCGCCATTATCCTTGTAGCGTCTGAGGTACCTTTTCCGCACGGCTAACACGGGATTGGAGGAAACCCGTCCCTCATATACCAGGTACTCATAAAACGAGCTGAGAACGGAAAAGAAAAGCTCGATGGTCCGCTGGGAAAGCCCTCGCCCTCTGGAATGCTCCAGGAAGCCCCTTAGCACATCCCTGTCTACTGCCAGGACCCCAACGCCCGCCGAGTCAAGATAGAGACCAAACATCTTCAGGGCCGATTTGTAACCAGGAAGGCTTCGAGCGCTCATCCCGCGAGTCTGGCAGTCCTGTAGATAGCTTTCCATCAGCCTATCCAACGCCAGGACCTCCCCTCGGACTTTATGAGTTTATAGCCCTCGAGCTCTTCAAGCTGCTTAGAAACACCTTTTATAAGGTCGCTCTCCCGGGGATCGATTCCCAACTCATCAAGCAGCCTGTAGCTGTCCACAGATCCGCGAGCTTTGAGGATTTCCACAATCTCTTTCGCGTAGAGCCGCACGCCTTTGTAGTCCTCTTCCAGGAATGGCTGAGAGCGGTATCTCTTCAGCTCGGCCTCATAGCGCTCCAAAACAATTTCCTTCTGCCTGAGGTCGTCACGAAGATTCTTGTTTTCTGTCTTCAGGGTTTCCATTTCACGCACTACTTCGCGACGAGGCTTGAACTCCTCATTCTCATCAACCACACCGTCCACTGTCGAGATAATGAACTTTGAAAGAGATGTATGAGCCTTGGCCGCAAGCTTCTCCCATCTCTCTTTGTGCTGTCGCGATGGGTGATAAACGTAGGTATACCTGGTTTGGTCGGGTCTAGGGTTAGCCATCGGGGCAAATAATATTCGCTATCCTATAAAGCTTTTACTCAGTAAAACTAAGGCCTAATCCCGATCGGCGCATATAGATACATGGTAAACCATTATTGTTTAGTCAAGAAAATTATGTTACGTAATTTTCTGGTCGTGAATCAGTTATAGGCTGTAATTTTGATCTGTGGCTGCATCTCGCATCATTGGATGCTGATTTCGATGATGGGTCCCGGTTAGAACTTGTTCACAAGATAGATCTCTGTATGCGAGTTTTAAAATCTTCAACCTATTTTTGGATCACGACCCATTTTCTTGCACCACAAGAAATGACATAGGGATTAAACGAGGGCCTCACAAGGGTTCTCGCTTTTCTCGCTCGTGTTTGTCTAGGTATTATTTGATGTCCCTACCGCTATTTCACTTTGGCCGCGAAAATGCCCCGTTTTTTGTAGACACAATCCATTAGCTGCTTTCAACCTCATCTGAGAGGTATATCAGAGAACGTATGTGTTTAGCTGCCAAAGAATCAGTCGACAGATGGTGATTTCAGCTTCTGGTGGTTTTAATATATCTTAGCCAGCATTTATTTAAGAATCGACATCAAGTAGCTTCGTAGCCACCAAAACGTCTCCTGGGAATTAGCGACATGGCAAAACGCGAAATTGGCTAGTAGATGCTGATTATGGCGAGCTAAACATACCAGAGAACAATCATATTAAGGGCTATAATGAGTTTGGAGGAGCGTCTGAAGCTTGGGAAGGAGGCTAAAGAAAGTCTAGCTAATCATAAAGCAAATCATGATGTAAAAGATAATACGCCAATCACTACCATGAAACCAATGGATCTATTTCAGCTTTATATGACCATATGGCTCCCTTGATTGAATGGCTCCAGTAGAAGCTGCAAGAGTGGTATCGGCAGAAAAATAAATCCGTATTCTATCCACCAAAAGGAGAAAACATCCTAAACAACCAAAAATGACTTATCCACGCATGAGATACCAAGGAAGCAGTAATCATTGGCAACACGTGCTTTGAGGAGTATAACCCACATCCCGCAGGTAAAACCTCTTATCTGAAACATTTTTATCTCAGTAGGGCTTTCTGATATCGAAAGGGATTGAAGGGGTCCAAATGAAGCTATCAACGCTATCGGTCGATCATCTGGGGTTAGTGGCAGGAATCTTTGACGAATTGGGTATTTCCGAAGTCATTGATAAGGCAATGCCTAAGACTCGCGAATGCAAACTAAAACACTCCGCGATAATGAAGGGTTTAGTTCTCAATGGCTTGGGTTTTGTAGAACGCCGGCTATACATTTTTCCAACATATTTTAAATATTTAGCAACTGAAAAGCTCTTTGGTCCTAGC
>Ga0074195_1003278_pt1 | contig 15658 bp, 11 predicted proteins | sample EPASupsiteHSE623_FD_64525 | JGI IMG/M metagenome (GOLD analysis project Ga0074195, IMG submission 64525) | Bioremediated contaminated groundwater from EPA Superfund site, New Mexico - Sample HSE6-23 | ecosystem: Environmental > Aquatic > Deep subsurface > Groundwater > Contaminated ...
TTAATCTTCTTGACGCGAGTGAATGATTTCAATGTGCATATTTAGGCACATAATAGTATTTATAGATTTCGTTTGAAGATAACGAAAAGCACCTTAGTATGCCTAAATCATGGGGAGCTTAGGGTTTAAGGACCTGGATCCGGATGCAGTTCTCAAGGAATATCTGGAAAAATACCAGGGATTACCTTACCAAGGAGCATATATCTATCCAAAGCTTGCTTGAGGGCAGGTAGGGTAGAATTTGATTCCATGTTCTGCCCGTAATAGTGTTGGTGAATAGATATTTAGGCGGGTATGTTGAATCTTGTGGTGGTGGCCTGGTAAAGCCAGCATCAAACGATCACTCAAAATGTCGTGCCACCACATGATACAACAGTACAACTATAGCCAATTTATTACATTGGGTGTGCGGAGGGTCACGAATACCCCGACCTTCAGGTCGGAGATGAAGTGAACCCTCGCCCGGTTTTCATGCTTTATTGAATTGACTAACGGGGCCTCTCTGGTTGTCGATTGAAGAATTCCGATCATTCTGATCCTGTGATCTGGGCAACAAAGACTCAAATACTTCCGAATTTCGATTAACTGGGCGCGCGGCCCGAAGCATACCCCGTCCTTAGGGCGGGATGGCCGCGCGCAGTTTTATTTAAAAATAAGATGTTATGATAAACATGACTTTTACAGCCATCCACCAGTTATTGATGAGAAGCTTGCGGAACGAGGTTTAACCAGGAATGATGCATTATCAATATTGGCAAAAAGAGATAGAGAAATAGCACGAATCCGTAGTCAAGGGCATTTTATGTTGAGATGGCGATAGCAGTTCCGAGCTTGCAATCCACATTTGGGTACATTATCTACGATCTCTCCCGAGAGCTCGAAAGAGAAGAGACTCTACTTGCCAATTATAAGAAAGAGCTGACCAAAATAGTAGATTCAGCTCTAATATCCTATTTTTAATTGCAAACCCCCTTTGAGTTAGCCGTCATATCTTCACATCTCCTCTAGCAATCCACTCATATATCCGCTGGCTGAGCATGGAAATCTCTGCCTATATCTCCTTCAGTCTGTAGCTCTATGACCTTCGGATTGACCATGCGCCTGGATTTGCAGCCTCATGAATTGTTCTGCCCAAACACAAACCCCGCCTCCTCCCACGCCTTCTCCAGCAGCTTCCCGTAATACCCGGCATCAAACCCCGCCGCCGCCATCTCTGTCTCCACCTCCCACTTTTTGGCATCCTTCACCACATAGCCGATCTCCATCCCCGGAGCCAGGGGAATCCCCTGCGTCACATAAGCCTGCACCGCCGAAGCCTCTGCACACCTTCGCGAATAGTTCATTCTGCTCACCCTGCGGTGAATGGCCAGCTCCCGCACGTCCGCCTCCCCCAGCTCCTCCATGTACCGCCTGGCAACTCCTCGCGCCTTGGGCTCGATCCTCCGCAACTCCGCCCGGCTCCTCGCCTCGCCCAGGACCTCGAACAGCTCCTTCTGCATCCGGCGCACATACTCCGGCGTGTCACCCTTGCGGGCCATCACGCCCCGGATCTTTATCTTGCCTGTGTCCAGCCGCCCGAAGTAGCGGTTATAGGCCCCGGAGCCGTCGGCCATCGGCAGGAAGGCGATCCAGTCGTAGGAGTCCACCTCTGTCAGAATGCCCGTCTCCCTCTCCACGGCCTGCTTGAAGCTCGCTATGGGCTCACCTATCACCCATAGACAGTCCACGATGCCGTGCAGCACCTCGAAGTCCATGCTCTCGGCCAGCTCCTTGATCTGCATGAGCAGCTCCCTGGAGATCGCCGTGATCCTCTCATGCACCTGGATCTGGCCGAACTTGGCGTTCCGGTAGCCGGTGTAGCCGAAGCAGGTAACGAGCATCCACTTCAGGACAGAGTCTATGCCGGCATAATCCGGGTTGGTCTTCTTCAGCCGCTTGGTCTCGATGCGCAGATTGAGCAGCGAGGAGAGCACCGTGCTCAGGAAGCCCTTCAGCTCCGGATCTCGAATGGTCTCGGGGGAGAGGTTGTATTTCACGATGATCGAGGGGTACAGGGAGGTGAAATCGATCTGGTGGACCTTCTCGTATACTCCCGGCTCCGGCTGGAACATCATGCCTCCTTTGTCGCAGGCCCTCAGCTCGGAGATGTTCCTCAAGCCCTCTGCATCCCTCTTCCTGAAGGGCACGGCCACTCCCCGGCGCAAAGCCTCGAAGACCTCGTAGCTGGAGATGAGCGTGCCGGGCGTGAAGCGGGAGGTGAGATTGGGAGAGAGGCCGGAGAGCCGGGAGGCCATGAGGACGCCCTTCAGGCCGCTCTCGGCATAGACGAAGCTCTTGGCGGTGTCGATGAGCACCCGGCCTTCGGGAATGAGGGCTCCGTCCTTGTGGTTGACTTTCCCATAGCTCCAGTAGGACTTAGAGGCCATCGGCTTGAAGAAGCCGGTGCGGCTGAATGTGGGCTCCAGGCCGTATCTCCTGGCCTTCTTGACCATTAGGGGAATCCAGGTGTCGGCATGGGGGCAGAGGATCAGGTCGGGGTCGTGGGCCTTGATCAACTCCATGAGGTCGGAGAGGACCTGTCTTTCTGGCCCTTCCAGCCTCCGCTTACGGCCATTGAGGACCTCGACGCGGGAGATATCCCTGGGCATGGCAGGATCTCCGGCCACTTGCAGCTCCAGGCTGGTCAGAGGCACCTCGAAGTCGGGCGAGAACCGGGACTCGTCTCTGTCACCGCAGGGGAAGATGTCGTGCTCTGCCATGTAGCGCTGATCCTGGCGGACGTCCACGTTATACAGCTCGGCCTGGTGGCGGGTCTGGATCTCGATCTTCTCGGCTACTTTGCGGCTGGCGTAGATCCTATGGCCCTGCAAGGTGCCGAAGATGGTTCTGAAGCTGCATTCTTCTGCCTTGAAGCGGCTCTCCAGGGCCTCGATCATCTCGCTGTGGCCTGCGGTGTCTTTGAGGTGCATGTAGAACGAGGGAGGATAGGCGGCGCTGGCTTTGGTGAGGCCGCGCTCCCGGCCCCAGAGTTCCACGCAGCCCTTGTAGTAAGAGTCGAAGATCCACACGTTCCACCTCTCCCCTCAAAGGCCCTGGATGGAGCCAGCTTCTCCCCAAGCGATCTTTTGCGGGTGGAGGAGATAAGGGCGAGGCGGGGGCGGGGCGAATGTGATTAGAATGATCCGGTGAGCCTAATGGAGAAGGTCGAACGGACTAGGAAGGGCTCCAAGACCTACACCTATTGGATGGCCTGCTGGCGAGGGCGGCAGGACGCACAATGTGCATCTGGGGAGCGCCGGGAGGATGGATGCCGAGGCGGCCAGGCGGAAGGCCAGGGAGATGAAGGCGGAGGCGCTGGGCTCGTAATCGAGGTTTATGAAAATTTGATTTCCATCATTCAGAATGTAGTCTCAGCTTCCCGCATTCTCGCGCCCAGGCCCACCGCCTCCTCGACGGCGGCCAGGTCTTTCATCAGGAATATCCTCTCATTTGCTGTCTCCCTGAAGGCCACGGAATTCTTGAGGATCTGCGCATACTTGGCGGACTTGGGGAGATCGACCACGTAGCCCAACAGGCTCTCCACCAGATCGTAGTCGAAGCCGTTGCGCTCCAGGATCTTGAGGGCGTTGTTCCTTGCGCCGATGGATTTGAACTCGAAGCGGTATTGGTCCTTGTTGTAGTAGTCCAGAAGCGCATCGAAGACCTCTCTTTTGTCGAAGAACTGTTTGAAGACCCAGAGCTTGCCGAGCTTGAAAATGGTGATGCGCACCCGTTGCTCGACGACATCGATCCCGATCGCCTGGGCGACCTGAAGCTTCAGTGGTACGGTCCAGCTCCGCCCCGATCCCCACGATCCTGTTCTCTGTGGGTATCATATCTAATTCATCATATAATTTACAATTTATGCATTTAAGTTTGTCCGTATTGATCTCTCCCTTAACAAAATCGATTTGCTATCAAGGCCCAAAATTGCTGTGATTGTGATGGGACAAGAAATAAGTAGCAAGAAATCATAATTCAGTAGATATGGCAACAATGAAAATAAAACTAGGGCAATGTGAATTGACCGTTGATCGCATCGTTGGGGTTCCAGTCGAAGGTTCTTCAAGTGGAAATATCTCGGAATCTTCAGAAACGGGATCCAGTCCCATTCTCTCACCAACATCGTCTAGTCCCCAGTAGACTTCCCGCTACATCGCCGTAGCGGTTTCAAAGTCTCCAGAAAATCAATGGCAAAGACCGTGTTCTGTTGCATACTGGGTTGGTGACCACAGAGAACCATCATCCATTAGCCATCAAATTTGCTGCAACAATCCCTAATGCAACAGAACCGTTTTAGGTCGCAGTGGACTCGTTGTAAATTGCAGTCGTTTGCTTATAAAGCGACTGGGCTTGGTTCAAGTAGTTGCCTGCTTGGGTAGCATTTAGCGCCGAGGCATTTGCATAGGATTTTGCTTCTTGCAGCAGGGTTTTCATCTGACTGATGTTGCCTTCGACTGCCACGGATAGTCCCAATGTTCTGCCATAAGCCGCTTCGGTCTTATTCAGAAATTCGTCCGCTTGGGCCGCACTTATGGCTGAAGCTTCGGCGCTAGCCTCCGCGCTCTTCAACAAGCTTTGGATGCTGCTTTCCTTATCATCAATCTTTGACAACAAAACCTGGGATTCGTTGTACTTGGTCCTTGCTTCATCTCGGGCCGATACTGCCTCATCCCTGGCCGCCAGAGCCTCTTTCACCAAACCCTCCGCCTGAGTTACCATTATATTTGGACTCAAGGCCATGGACTGAGGCATGGTTGGAGTCACAAAACCAGATCGTCCATAGTTGTAATTTTCGCTGGGTTGCTTTGCCCCAGCATCCAGGTTGATGACTTGGCCTCCCACTCCACTGCCCAGGTAGAGGGCTTTAATAGAAGCTGCTGGCCAAGAAAGCAAAATGATCACCAAGATCGTCACGGCTATTTTGTAGTTCATGTTTAGCAATACTCCAGGTTTCAGGAGTCGTCTTTTCAATATTTAATACTTATTATGACTAAATTCACACTTAATATCAAAAATATTTCATTATATCTCGATTGAGACTTTAGAGATACACTATGAGGAAGGCGTGTCATGTTGTATTTGGGTTGTTAAGGAGCATGTGGATGACATAGTACTGTTGAATCTTGTGGTGGTGGCCTGGTAAAACCAGCATCAAAAGAACTCAAAAGTGTCGTGCCACCACACGATGCAACAGAACAGGGTGCTGTGGAACTTGAGCACGAAGGTATTTCCTTTCCGTTCCGCGGCTGTGTCCTGTTCTTCTGGCGATCTCGCTGATGCTCAATTCTCTGTTGAATAAATCTCGCAACATGAGGAATTCCTCTAAGTCCACATCCACACAACCCCTGAGTTTAGCTGTTAGGGTTTGGCAGGTAAACAATTTATCCCGCCACTATTGAGCATTTTTAGGCAGCCAGTGACGGTACGAATCGTCATGGTAATTCGTCCATTATTTGAAAAGACATTCTTGAATTGAATGTATCAGTTATAGTAAAATAAAAAAATTTAAAAATTTCATCTTTTCACAGGCTTAATGCTAAACCAGGACTGGTGGCTCGTGAGGCCGTAACCCTCAATCGGCACCCATCCTTCGAATTTGTCGCTCCTGTATGGATAAATGGATTTTGTCCAATAGAGCACAATGCCGGGCAGCTCCCTTGCATAGTAATCCTGCAGTTTATACACAGCGGTCTTCATCTCTTCTGCGGTCTTGGCGGACATGGTGGTGTTATAGAGCTCTGAGAACTTCGGATCTGTACAGGTTCCATACTGCTGCGGCACCAGGTCGATGGTTGCAAAGCCTAGGGCCGTCATGTAGGGATCGTGGAAGTCAATATGCATATCGTAGCTGCGATCAACCCAGACCATCTTCTGTAGCACAGGCAGGTCATTGGTATAAGGCTCGAACTCGATGCCAGCTTTCTTCAGCATATGGCTAAGCATCTCAGCAACTCTCATATCCTTCTGGTTATTCCAGGCGACCACCTGGAACTTCAGCTCTGAACCACTAGGCAGATTCCTTATGCCGTCTCCATTAGTGTCGATGAAGTTGAGGGAGTCGAGAATCTCGTTGGCTTTGGTCAGGTTGTACTCCAGCTTAGGCAGATCCGGATTGGACTCTGTCATGCATGATGGCAAGATCCCTGCACCCGGTACCTCACCATAGCCTGCCTCAATGGCATCGACCAGAGACTGATAATCAATGGCATAGGATACAGCCTTCCTGAAATCGGTCACATTGAGCGGATATTTCTTGTAGTTGAAGATGAGCAGTGGAAGACCTGGGTTGGGCCCGACATCAATGGTCACGTTCTTTTCTCCGAGGAGCGACGGGGCAAGAACGCCTGCCGGTGGCTCATATTCCATCAGGACATCTATTTCTCCCTTCTTGAGGGCCAGGAGTGCAGAGTCCACCGTTCGGAAGTGTCTCCACTCGATTCTGTCAATGGCGGGCTTGCCCTTGAAATAATTCGGGTTGGCCTTGAAGTATGCAGTATCTGCGTCCCGGTCTATCTCCTCGAAGATAAACGGCCCGCAGCCTATCATCCCATCAGGCTTGGCGTACTCCCGAGGCTTGTCCACGTTCTCCCATACGTGCATGGGAATAATGTATACCGATGGGAAGAGCGACTTGATGAAATAATAGGCATATGGCTTCTTTAGGTGGATCACACCTGTATAGTTATCCAGGACCTCGACGCTATCCAGATAGGCATTCAACCATCCGCCCTGGCGATAGAGATTTTTGTCGCGCCAATACTCGTAGGTGAACTTCACATCTTCAGCAGTAACAGGCTTCCCGTCGTGCCAGGTGGCATTTTTCACCAGATGGAACTTGATAGAGTTTCCATCAGAGGATGCTTCCCATTTGCTGGCAAGACAAGGCTTAGGGGTTAAGTCGGAATCGAAGATTGCGAGTCCGACATGGGTTGTGCCATATAGCTCATTCAGATCGTTATAGGAAGGTCGCGTCAGCGCATTAAATACTGGCTTGAATTCCATTGTGTATAATCCAGCCCGCAAGGTGAGGGCATTACCAGAAGATGCATCTGTCGATGATGTAGCCAATGCCGGAGCTAAGAGCCAAACGACGCTAAATACCGAGGCGATGATGCAAATTATCATGATTTTCAAAAAATCGTTTCCTTTTCGGGGGCTATATTTCTGCTTTCTCGTTTTCATATTGATTTCCTTTTATTTTGTGACGGTCTAAATTGTAGTTTATTTTTTAGTATTAAGCATTATCTATATATACGCTGTATTAACGTAAAATCTTATATATTAATATTATAAGATTGCACTTTACATATGTATGGTAAAACTATATGTGTTTTAGTTCTATTGAATCCTGCAGTGGTGGCCTGGTAAAACCAGCATCAAACGACCATCAAAAAATGTTGTACTACTACACGATGCAACAGAGCCCTAATTAATAACACATATATATCTGAATTGATTAAGAAATAACAAAAAATGTGAAGAGGATTTATGAACAGGATTATCCAGTATCTTTTGGCTGCATCTGTTCTGTGCTGTATCCTGCTTTCAGGATTCGCACTGGCAGATGCCCTGGCACAAGACAAGGCCAAAGTTGTAGACAAGCTCGTAATCGGAACAACGGATCAGGTCGAGGATTTGAATGTTGATGACAGTACATTCAATACCTATCGCGAGGCTCTCCTCACCAACTCCCTGATACGTGTTGATGCTTCGGGAGATTACGTCCCGGCCCTGGCGGAGAGTTGGGAGACAAAGGATGCTAAGACGTGGATCTTTCATCTAGTAAAGAACGCCACTTGGCACGATGGGGTTCCGTTGTCGTCCGCAGATCTCAAGTTCTCTTTGGAATACTTGCCGGAGAAGCTTGGCGGCTCCAACTGGAATATCATTGATTCCGTGGAGGCTCCCGACGACCATACCTTGATAATCCATCTCAAAACGCCTGATGGCAATTTCCTAAATAACCTACTCATGCTCAGAGCGGTTCCAAAGCATGTGTTCGAGAAGGTGGAGGAACCCAAAAAATTCAATGATCCAACTTGCGCCGTGGGTTGCGGGCCCTATAAGTTCATGGAGTTCGACCCCGCAGCAGGTCTCCTCAAGTTCCAGGCTTATGAGAACTACTACGGAGGCAAGCCAGCAGTTCAAGAGATCGACATTCGCATGTTCAAAAACCAGGAGACCATGATGATGGCCCTGCAAAAGGGCGAGCTGGACACGATCTACATCTATTCGGGCGGCATCAGCTACTACTATGTGCCTCATCTCCTCAAGAATGCAGATCTAGGATATATGCTCATCAAGAATACCGCCGTTCCCAATGCCCTCTGGTTCAATCTGAATAAAACACCCTACAATGACACTCGCTTCCGCGAAGCCGTCAGCTACGCCATCGACTACGAGGAGCTTAAAAATCTCTTTACAGCCGGATATGGGCGAACGCCAAGCGCCGGTTTCATTCCGGAAGGCTGCCAAAATTATGTCGAGACCCGGCCTCTGACCTGCAATACCAGCCAGGCCAATTTGCTCTTGAATTCCACCGGCCTGATGGACACGAACGGAGACGGATTCCGGGAGAATATTGATAAAAGCCAATTCCAGCCGCAGATCCTGGTCAAGTCCGACAGTGACAGCGTGCGCCTGGGCGAGATGCTGAAGAAGTACTTTGACGGCGTGGGCCTGGATGCCCAGATCAGGGTTTCGGACAGCAGCGGCTTTTGGGATATTGTGGACAACAAGGATCATGAGATGTTCTTAAGCCGGACCACGCCCTGGGGAATGATGATGGAAGCCGGTTATGCAACGGGCTACATGGATACCAGGAGCAACGGCTGGCCGGTGCTATCCGATCCAGCGTTCACGAAACTGGTGGATGAGCTGCTGGGATCATCTGACGAAAAGACGACGGCAAAGCTTGCCAAGTCCGTTCAAGAATACTATGCGAAAGAGCTTCCGGCTCTATCGCTCTACTGGAACGATTACGTGCAGCCCTACAACAAGAAGTACGAGGGATATGTTGCAAATCCCATTCATGGCATACTCTCCTATGAGACATTTTATGGACTGCATCCCGCCTGAGGCCAAATAGGAGCCGGATTATTCTATCAGTTCCTTGCCCTAATTTTTTCGATAAGTTTTTTTTTGTGCAATCTCTTGTGAGGTAATTCGTGCAATTATTATGATTATTACTCTAATGATTAAGACTAAATATCAAAATGATTGATTTATGTAAAACTTCAGGGTGAATGAATTATGAGACGAGCATTGCGACTGCTGGCCTTGGGCCTGCCTATCTTCTGCCTCATTGGCACTGTCTTGGCGGCACAAACAGGAAGCGATGGGATGGGCGATCGAATCGAAAAGCTCACCGTCGGCACCATAAACCAGGTCAATGAAGCAAATCCATGGGATTACTATTTCGGCGTTTACAGCATGATCCTGAGCCATCAAGGTCTTGCCAGGTTCAACAAGGACGGAGACTTGGACCCGGAGCTGGCCACATCCTGGGAGACCAAGGACCTCAAGACCTGGACCTTCCATATTCGAGAAGGTGTAACCTGGCATGATGGCCAGCCGGTGACCGCCAAAGACATAAAATTCACCATCGATTATGACCTAGAGAAAGATCCGGCCAGCAAATCGTACCTTGGTGCCATAAAGTCGGTTGAGGCTCCTGACGACAAGACCGTCATCATCAACCTTAATTCTCCGGATTACAACTTCCTCAATACGATTTGCGTTGTGAAGATGCTACCCGAGCACATCTTCAAGTCAGTCGCTGAACCCAAGAAGTACACTCAGAAAGAAGCGGCTATCGGTTGCGGGCCTTACAAGTTCATTGGCTTCGACAAAGACGCTGGGTTGCTAACCTATCAAGCCAACCAGGACTACTGGGGTGGCAAGCCTGCCATTGATACCATAGAGGTCAGAATGTTCAAGAATCCCGATGCTCTGATGCTGGCCTTGCAGAAGGGAGAGGTGGACGTTCCATACTATTATTCCAAGGGCATCAGCTATTACTATGTGCCAAAGCTCCTGGAACAAAAGGATATCGCTATCGAGGTCTATCCGGAGAGAGGTATCACCAACGTCCTGTGGTTTAACACTGCCAAGCCTCCTTTCGATAAAAAAGAGCTTCGTTTAGCCATAAGCTATGCTCTGGACTACGAGGAACTCAAGAACATGTTCACCGCCGGATATGGAACAATTCCCACAGCAGGATGGGTTCCCAATGGAACGCTCTACTACACCGATACCCTGCCCCTGATCCAGGATATAAACAAGTCCAAATCCATGCTGGATGATCTGGGATTCAAGGATACGGACGGTGATGGCTTCAGGGAGAGTTCGGACGGCAGAAAATTCCAGCCCAAGCTCTTAACACGAAGCGATCTGCCAGACAGCGTGAGAGCTGCAGAGATGCTCAAGAAGTATTTGGAAGGTGTAGGTCTTGATCTGCAAATCGATCTGGCTGATAAGAGCACTCACGGGGAGATCATGGATGAGAAGAAGACCCACGAGATGGCCCTGGCGGGCACTACTTTCTGGGGTATGATGATGGGCGAAGGTTACGGTTCCGGATATACGGACACCAGATACTACGGCTGGTCTATGGTCAGCGATTCCAAGTATCAATCCATTGTTGATAGTCTCGGCTCGACCCAGGATAAAGATAAGCGAAGGGATTTGGCGACTCAAATTCAAGAGTACTATGCCAAAGAGATGCCGCAGTTTGCGGTTTATTCCCTGAACATCATTCAGCCGTACAACTCCCGCTATGCTGGATGGGAGTACAATCCGCTGCATGGAATCCTGTCTTATGGAACACTGTTCAACCTGCACAAGGCCTGAAGGAGATTCCTTTGGCCAGATTTTTTCTTGAAGCATCACTTGCTAATGCACATGCAAAACCAGGGGTTTTGATCCGGCCATGAGCAGCAAGAGGCGTGTCTATCTTTTGGGAAAGCTCATACGATACGGCTTTACTCTTTTTTTGGTCCTATCCCTCAATTTTGCCTTGCCCAGGATGATGCCGGGCGATCCCGTGGTCAATCTCCTGGGTGATGAGGCACTTCATAACGATCCCAAGATGAGGGCGGAGCTGAGGGCCGAATTTGGCCTGGATAAACCACTGCACATTCAGTACGTCGACTACCTAAAATCTCTGTTCCGACTGGATCTGGGATACTCCATCCATAAGAGCCAGAGCGTCAGGGACCTCATGGCTTACAGGCTCTTTTGGACGATGATGCTGGTCTTTCCGTCCATCATCGTGGGAGCTGTTTTGGCTCTCCTCCTGGGATCTTGGGCGGGCTTTAGTAGCGGAAGTCGATCGGACCTTTTTCTCACCGGCCTTGCCCTCTTTCTTTACACCTGTCCGCCGTTTCTCTTGGCTATGGTTCTCGTGAGCGTATTTTCTTTTCATTTGGGGCTGTTTCCTCTGGGGAATTTGACGTCAGGCGGCAAGACAGGCGTCGAGTATATTGTGGATGTGACCTGGCACCTCTTCCTTCCCGTGGTGACGCTGTCGCTCCTCGGAGCCAGCTACGAGTTTTTGGTGGTGAGAAACTCCACGGTTCAGCTTCTGGAGGAGCAGTTCGTCCTGGCTGCCATGGCCAAGGGTCTTCGGGAAAGGGATATCCTCCTTCGGCATGTGATCAGGAATGTTCTTCCGCCCTTCATCAGTATGGTAGCCCTGAGTTTTGGATTCATGGTCTCAGGAGCTTTGATCGTCGAGATCGTCTTCTCCCTGAACGGCATGGGAACTCTGGTTTACGATGCGGTGGTGGCGCGAGACTATCCGGTGATGCAAGGGTGCTTCTTGGTGCTGACCGTCTCGGTGCTGGTCGCCAACCTGGTTGCAGATATCCTGTACGGGATTGCCGATCCGAGAATTGGCGGGGCTAGTTCGGGTGGATTATGACGGGAAGCGGCAAAAAGCAAATTTGCGCATCTGACTGCAAATTTGAGACACTCAGTATAAGTGGAATGATAAGGATTGCCAGACAGACTCTCACGGCCTCACCACTGAAATTGACCGGATGGACCCTCCTGTTTTTCTTTCTGCTCATGGCCCTGCTGGCACCATTCATCGCTCCTTGGGATCCAAGGGAGACCGGAATCCCTTATCTTCCACCAAGCTCCGATCACCTTCTGGGCACAAACGACATCGGACAGGACATACTCTCCGAGCTGATCTTTGCATCAAGGGTCTCCCTGACCATTGGCCTCTTGGCCGGAATCGTGTCCATCCTCATCGGCGTTGTCGTGGGGCTGCTGGCAGGCTACTATCGAGGGTGGATTGAGGAGCTGCTGCTGGCCGTTGAGGATATGGTTCTTCTTATTCCTGGGCTGCCACTCATGATCATTCTGGCCGCTTATCTCAGCCCCAGCATGTGGAACATCATCTTGGTAGTAGGTCTCTTGTGGTGGTGCTCCACAGCCAGAGTCGTTCATTCTCGCGTGCTACAGCTACGAGAAATGCCATTTGTGGAGGCTGCCAGATCGCTGGGCTGCTCGGATGGCTACATCATCCTTCGGCACATTCTCGTTAACACCAAAGAGATTGTATATGCCAAATTCGCTCTAGCAGTCGCTTCAGCCATGCTTACCGAGGCTTCCTTGAGTTTCCTTGGCCTCGGCGATCCGCTGAACATAAGCTGGGGTGAGATGATTCATTTCGCCTTCTCTCGTGGAGGATTTGCCAACGATATGTGGTGGTGGTATCTTCCTCCCGGCCTGATGGTCTGCCTTTCCGTCATGGGTTTTGTTCTGATCAGCATGGAGCCGAAAAGATCCGGCAAAATGCTGGAACTGTAGAATTGTTCTGCCTCCCGGATATCATATGGCTAATCACTTTTGTTCTAAATCCGTAGCTTATCGCTTTATGCCATGAATTATCTTGCATCCGTTTTTCCATCTCGATGCCGGCCCCAAAAGATCATAATGCAGCTCCACTTTCGTCTCCATGTATTCGCCCAATGCAGATCGGATCTTGTCAGACGTTAGATCGAACGTCTTGGGATTATCACCCACGGATTTATCGATAGGCTGTCCTGCAAGCACCCACAGCAACTTGACTATGGACCTGGCCGGGTAGTACGCTAAAGCATCATAAATTCCGGGATTGGGATCGACCGAGTCCGTCACCACAAACCGTCCTTTCGGCTTCAAAGTCCTGTATATCTCCCCAGCAGCTCCTTGATATTCAAAATGAGAGAACGCCATGTTGCAGAGTATTGCGTCAAACGATTCTCTGCGATAAGGCAAAGCTTCGGCGATGCCCAATAGAAAATCGCCATCGATTCGCTTTTTGGCTTTGGTCAGCATAAGAGGAGTCACGTCCACGCCGTGTATCTTTGCATTCCGTCCTGCCAGTCTCTTGGATAGCCAGCCCGTGCCACATGCCAGATCCAACACAGCGTCTCCATCTTTAATCCGAGCCAACTCGATTATCTTCCGTGATAGCCTTTGGGAGTAGACCACGTAATTCATGAGATCATAAGTCTTTGAGATTTCTGCGTAGAATTGGATATTGTCATTCATAGCAGCAGTCTTATCTTTTCTTGGGTATCCGCAACGCACTCCTGCTCGGTACATCAAATATCACCACCTCATTAGTATTATGATTATTTACAATTTTCCTCTTTCTAAAGACTACTATGATAACATTTATTACTAAAAGAGTAATTAAGCACACTATCGTCCTACTAGGTTCTAAGGACGCTTCGCAGGATGAATGAATATGTCAAAGAATATGGCAAAAAGGCTATTCGCCAGCATTCTTTTGATGCTGACGCTTTTATTTATGAGCAGCATTGTTTTGGCTGAAAGCCAGGAACATACTCTCAAAGCAGGAATGACCAAATCCGAGTTCACATTGATGAATCCACTGGTCTCTCCTTGGTACAACCCCGCAAACGAATTTTATGGCACAACCCACGTCGGCCTTGCCACATTTGATACAAATCTGAACCCACTTCCATGTCTTGCAAAAAATTGGACGGTATCATCCGACGGCAAGTCCATCACATTCACTACAGTAAAGAATGCAACATGGGAGGACGGCACTCCGGTGACATCCGACGACGTAAAATTCACTTATGAGTATTGGAGTGATAAAGAATTATTCCGCGAAGGTGAAACACTCAAGTTATATCTGGATAATGTTGAGGTTCTGGATAAATATTCGGGTATCATGCATCTAAAAGAGCCTTATGCATACTATTTTGTCCGGGCGCTTTTCCCGACCGTTTATATACTCCCCAAGCATATTTGGGAAAAGGTGGATGATCCATCAAAATATGACGGCAAGGATGCTATGATTGGCTGCGGTCCATTTATCTTTGAAAGCTATGATAAGGATGCAGACACAGCCAACTTAAAAGCGAATGAGAATTATTTCGAGGGCAAGCCGTCTGTAGATAAGATCGTGTGGAGACATTTCCGCGATGTAGATTCCATGCTCTTGTCGCTCAAGAAGGGAGAGATTGATGTCCTATTTGAGTACAAGACACCCACTGGCATCAAAGCAGAGTCTCTTGAAAGCGAAAAAGGCGTCAAGGTAGATGAAGGCTCAAATATAAATCTCCGATATATGATATTTGGCTACAAGAAGTATCCCCTGAACATGACCAAGTTCAGAGAAGCGGTATCTTATGCCATCGATTATCAATCTCTGGTTGACTCCGTAGCAGGAGGCTATGGTGTAGTTCCGAGAAAGGGCCTCATTCCCTCAGCATCTCCAGATTACAAATCTGACCTGCCTCTATGTGAATACAACATCACCAAGGCCAATCTCATCCTGGATTCCTTGAACTTTACAGATACTGATGGAAACGGAATTAGGAACCTCGGCAATGGATCGGATTTGAGGGTAACGCTCCTCACCAGCCCCACAGATTCCGATGGCAAGAGAATAGTTGAGCTGCTGAGCCATACTCTGAAGAAAGCTGGAATTGATGCCGAGCCGCTCATACCGGATGCCACACAAGCAAATAAGATGGTCTACACCGATCGATCCTATGACCTCAGGGTGGTTTCTCAGGACCCGTACATGAGTTCGTTATCTCTAGGGACTGTGGACGTTGTATCGGAACAGTATGGAACATGCGATGATCCGGAGTACATAAAGCTATACCAAAACATGATGGCTGCAAAAGATGAAGCTGAACTGAAACCGGCTGCTTATGCTCTGCAGGATTATTATGCCAAAGAGATGCCCGCGATTCCGCTTTACTGGTATCGATCGATATATCCCTATCGCAGCGATAGGTTTGTGGGTTGGATACCGGTGGACGGATATGGGCTGACAAGTCATCAATCCTGGTTCAGCATAAAGCCGGTGGAAATAAAGCTATAATTGTCCACTCTTTTTTATTTTTTCCGCCAATTGGCATCAAATAATTTTCAAAAGAAAGGAGACTATGATTATGATTGACTGGAATTGTGTCTGGAAGGATGCGTTCCTTGCATCCCGGCTGACAAACGATAGCTACTACGATCATGAAGAACGAGCCAGGAGCTATGATGCGTCCGAGAACATCTGGACCGATGGAAAAAAGAGAGCTGCATCTTTGAATGCGGACCCTTCCTGGTCGGTGCTGGACATCGGGTC
>Ga0074195_1003279_pt1 | contig 15654 bp, 14 predicted proteins | sample EPASupsiteHSE623_FD_64525 | JGI IMG/M metagenome (GOLD analysis project Ga0074195, IMG submission 64525) | Bioremediated contaminated groundwater from EPA Superfund site, New Mexico - Sample HSE6-23 | ecosystem: Environmental > Aquatic > Deep subsurface > Groundwater > Contaminated ...
GTGGGTGAGGGCAAATATGGTTTGGGGAATGGGAGGTATGCTCATTGTGGTTCCCATTCTCGCTATTCTGAAGATCATTATGCAGCACTTTAATGAACTAAGACCCTTTGCTTTTCTAATCAGCGACAAAGGTGTTTCCAACCATGAACTGAGTTTCAAACCACAATGGAAATGGCTAATTTGGGTGCGCAGAAAATGGAGGACGCTCCGGATAATTTTCAAACGATTAAAAAGAAAATGATTCAAAGATGAAGCGGCAGAAAATAAGGATCATACTGACTGATCAATGGAGAATCCTAAAGCGCTCGGTTACCCACTTCGGAACCAACAACCCAACGGAGCTGGCCGGTACGACGGCGTATTTTGCGGTTTTTTCGATGGCTCCCATCATCATTATTATTATCTCGGTATTTGGCTATTTTACAGGGAATACAACGGTAAAGGATAAGCTCTTTAATGAGCTGAACTTGCTGATAGGTCCGGAAAGCAGCCGGTTGCTCGAAAATGCGATTGATAATTACCGGATAGCCGAGAACAGCGGGATCGGAACTTTAATCGGATTGGTATTCTTTCTGGTATCGGCAACAACCCTTTTTAACATCATGCAAAATTCGATCAATTATATCTGGAGAGTGAAAGTGAAGGGGAACTTAAAAGTGAGTGTGCTCATGCTGTTCAGAGACCGGTTGTTATCTTTTGGTATTATCCTCAGTATGGGATTTGTCCTGCTTGTTTCAATGCTGGTTGATGCGTCCGTTTCCTATCTGAAAGAGTTTATCAGCTCGTATTTCAGTGAGCGCCTGATTGTCTTTGTGCGATTGGCAAATATCGTTTTGTCGGTTGGAATCATCGGCAGTTTGTTTGCATTGATCTATCATTTCCTTCCTGACGTTAAGGTGAAATGGAGCGCTGCGTGGTACGGTGCACTCTTTACAGCCTTATTGTTTATGCTGGGAAGAATGCTGATTGGCCTGGTGATCGGCGCCAGTAAACTCGGGGTTGTGTATGGTGCGGCAAGTTCATTTATCATCATTCTGACCTGGGTGTATTACGCGTCCGTCATCTTTTACTTCGGGGTGGAATTGACCCGTCAGTTTTCATTGCACTACGAACATCGTAATACACCCGTTAAATATGCTGTTCCTTTTGAAATTACCCTGTTGAAGAATGAGCTACCTTCCCCTGATCAATGATATCAGTATAGAAATAATGGCAAAGACCAGTAAGATATGGATCAGATGCCCAACGGAAAAGAAAAAAAATCCTAACAGCCAACCGATGATCAGAATAACCGCTATTAAATAAAGTATCGTTCTCATATTTTTCTTATTGAATTAATAAATTCCAAACAGATTTAAATTAAATGCGTGCTGATTTTAAAGTTTTTCCGTTAGTCATTGGCTTTTAATTAAACCGCGCCAGGAAGACCCAGTGTTGTTGAGACGGATATAGAACAAAAGTGTGCCATTTTGTGAGAAAGATCAGGCCGGCGCAACGGATTTCGCAATTTCACCAGAATTCAGGCCTGCTGTGCGATTATATGCCGTTCCGCAGCATTTGACCGCAGTGAATATATTTATACACACAATGGGGTGTTCTTTCCTCATTTTAAATATAAATTTTTGTTATCTGCAGAAATCGTATAATAAAATCTGTTTTTTTATGTTATTAGGTAAGAGTTGAGATTGTCGATCCGCCTGACGAGGTGAAGTAAAAAATTGAGTTAAACAGGAAAAAGCATAGCTATCTGCCGGGTCACGGGTGATCTGCAGCCGATGAGCAATTATTTCCAAAGTGAACCCCGGGACGAGGATGAAAAATCCTGTCCCGGTTTTATAAATCAATAACTGTACCGCGAATCCCGTTAGAATAAGCCGACAGGAACTCCGGAAGAAAAGGTCACTGGAAGATCGTAATTAATAGAAATAAATGTACAGAAAGCACAGGGGAATACATGAACAACTGATAAGTATTTCGAGGTCAATTGATCATTTTATAGTGAACAGGGAGAGCTATGCGGTACTTTTGGATGAAATAGAAAATTGGTTTAAGGCTCAGCTTGAACGACTCAAGATGCAAAAGCTGAAAGACAGTAAGGCGATTATCCGACAAGGGAACCGGGTCTGGAGGGAAGATGCCATTTTTATATTCGATTCTTCACTGAAAATTATCCATTATTGCGGACCACAGAATTATTTCACGGGTTCGTCTGCTGGTCGGGCATCTGAGTTTACCCTGCTTGATTTCATTGACGACAATGAGCATCAGAAATTTAATGAGGCATTCACGAATGCGAAAGGACTGAATGAAAACCTGGATCTCGTGCTTCATATCAAAACAGGGACTTATATGTTGAAAAAATGTACCATGTCGGTCGACATGTCGCCGGCGGGCATTCAAAGCAACCGGTTCATAGCATGTGTAAAATTATTCACTGACTTGGAATACCAGTTGTCTGAATATCAATCTATTCTGTTCGATAATCTACCGGGAATGGATATCTTTTTATTTGACCGGGATTACCGTTATATCGTTTCCGGAGGAAAAGAAAAAGAACGTTTTCAGCTGACCAACGAAGACCTGATCGGGAAGACCATGTTTGAAGTTTATGACAAGAAAACACTGAGAAGTATTTTTCCTTTTTATAATAAAGCAATAAACGGGGAATCTACTGAGGGTGAAGTCCGTTTCAGGAATCAGATCTATTACCTGATGGCGATGCCGGTGAAGGACATTGAGAATAATACCATAGCAGCCATTTTGATTTCACAGAATGTTACCAACGACAAATTAGTTGAAGAACAATTAAAGAAGGCGAAGGAAGATGCCCAGAAAGCCGACCGTGCCAAGTCGATTTTCATCGCGAACATGAGCCACGAGATCCGGACTCCCTTGAGCGCGATTATTGGTTTTAGCGAACAGCTTGAAAAGACAGAGTTAACAACCCAACAAATCAGATACCTTTCGTTGATCAAGAAGGCATCCGATCATCTTCTTTACCTGGTTACCGAAGTTGTTTTCCTTTTTAAGTTGGGCATGGGAAAAGTCTATATCGAAAAAAGGCCTTTTTCGCTGGATGAACTCATTAGTGAACTGAATGATCTGTTTACTACCCAGGCTTCTGAAAAAAAACTGAAGTTTAAAGTGCATAAAGACAGTGCCCTTCCGCAGATTCTGGTGGGCGATCCGTTTAGATTGAGGCAGATACTAATGAATTTATTGGTTAATGCGATCAAATATACCGATGCGGGGACAGTAAAGCTCGTCTGCCTGTTCCTGAGAGAAAATAAGAAAAAAGTGAAACTGTCGTTCCAGGTAACCGACACTGGAGTAGGTATAAGCGAAAAAGATCTGTCCAATATATTTAACGTATTTGAGCAGGGCGAGAAACTGACCGCTTCTGTCCGCGGCGGAGCTGGGCTGGGATTGGGGATTTGCCACCGTCTGGTCAAGCTTTTGGGCGGCGAAATTTCTGTAACCAGCAAGCTGCATAAAGGCTCTGTTTTCACGGTGGTCCTGTCATTTGAAAAGACCGATGAACCGATCATTGCAAAGGATGAAAAAAAATTTAATATCGACGGCGAATACCTTGCTGGAAAGAAGATTTTGCTTGCAGATGATGATGAGCATAACATTATACTGGCCGGTCTGATCCTGCGAAAGTGGAAAACAGATTATGTACTGGTAAAAAACGGCAGAGATGCTCTTGAACACATGGAGAAAACAAAATTTGATACCATACTCCTGGATATTCACATGGGCGAATTGAACGGAGTAGATGTGATCCGGGCGACACGGTCAGGAAAAGGTCTGAACAGGACGACGCCGGCCATATCCGTTACAGCAAATGCCATAAAAGCAGATCTTCACCGCTACCTGAAAGCAGGATTCAATGACTACCTGGTTAAGCCGTACCGCGAGGCTGAACTCTATAATAAACTTTGCAACATACTGGCGCTTGAGCCAATCACAGATCATCAGACGACTAGTCTGAACGTGCAGGGAAATCCCACAGGCGATGTACTCAACACCGGAGAACTTGAACATACAGCCAAAGGAGACCAGGAATTTATTAATATGATGATTGGCAATTTTATCAACAATTCAAAAATCTTAAAAAATGTTCTGGAAATCAGTCTCCAGTCGGGAAACTGGGAAGAGGTAGGAGAACGTGTTCACAAGGCAATCCCGTCGTTTAAATATTTTGGTTTATTGCAAATAGCGTCCAAACTTGAGCTGATCGAAGATCTGGCATTGCGAAGAAGGGATTTCAGCGATTTGCCTTCGCTGATGCAGGAAACCATTGGGCAGATCAATAGGGCCGTCAGTCATGCTGCTGCGCTGAAAGGAGTTTCATGATAGAGTAAAAAATTACATCAACTGAAGCATGGTCATCATTCGTAATAATATGTTATCTTTAAAATATAAAAATAGATACCCATGAACCGGATATTGGTAATAGATGATGATAGTTTCATTTGCGGAATTTTAAAAAAACATCTCCAAAATAATGATTATCAGGCAGAGATCGCATTTTCAGGAAAAAGTGCGCTTGAACTGTTTAAGAAAATCAACTTTGATCTTGTTATTTGTGATTTTCGGCTTCCTGACACGAGTGGTCTGGAAATGCTTCAAAAGATCCGCGCGCTGAAAGCGCGCGTGCCTGTCATTATTATGACTGCTTATGCGGATATCAGGATGGCAGTTAAACTCATGAAAATAGGGGCTGATGATTATATTACCAAACCCATCCAGCAGGAAGAACTGATTGTCCTGATCAAAAACCTGCTTGCAAAAACGGACGAGCCCGTCTCGGAGAAAGGGGGCATGCTGTATTCAGACGGGGCATTTGTTGTCGGTGAAAGCGAACAGATTAAACGGGCGATTGAGCTGGCAAAAAAGGTTGCTCCCACCAACATGTCCGTGATTATTGAGGGAGAGACAGGTACAGGAAAGGAGTATATTGCCCGGTATATTCATGAAAACAGCAAGCGACGCGATAAACCCTTTATCGCCATCGACTGCGGCGCCATCCCAAAGGATCTGGCCAACAGTGAACTGTTTGGCCATATAAAAGGATCCTTTACAGGAGCGGTGGCGGATAAAGACGGAGTATTCCAGAAAGCAGACAAAGGCACTCTGTTCCTGGATGAAATTGGAAATTTAAGTTATGACGTTCAGTTAAAGCTGCTCCGGGCTATCCAGGAACGGGTCGTTTCGCGTCTGGGCGACGATAAGATGAAGAAAGTGGATATCCGGATCATTGTAGCCACCAACGAAGATTTATTGAACGAGGTCAGGAACGGTACCTTTCGGGAAGACTTGTATCATCGTATCAATGAGTTCCGGGTTGTTTTGCCTCCCTTGCGTGAACGGGGAAAGGATCTGATGATCTTCGCTTCCCATTTTATAAAAACAGCCAATGATGAGTTAAACCGCTCCATAACGGGTTTATCACCGGAAGCCGAAACGATCATCTTGAATTATCCCTGGTACGGAAATCTGAGAGAGTTGAAGAACGTGATCAAACGGTCGGTACTGATGGCCCCTGGTGATATCATTGACCGCGCCAGCCTGCCATATGAAATCCTCTATCAGGAAAGGGACCAGCTGGAAATTCATTCGCAGGGAGAACTGAGATCCGACTCCATGCTGAAAAATGCTTCATCCGAAATTGAGAAACAATTAATCGTTAAGACCATTCAGGAAGCCGGATACAATAAATCAAAGGCGGCAAGGATCCTGAAAATAGACCGGAAAACCCTCTACAATAAAATGAAATTATACGAAATTGAGCTGTAGCTGTTGATTTGAACGGTGTCCTTCTTTATTCTTTGGAACAATAATTGAAACTGAAGAGAAATAAATTGGTCCATTGAATGAGTAAAAAGAAGTTTAAGAAGGTACTCTTTATCGATGAGGATGAGGAAATGATCAAGATTTATCACTCCATCCTTGAACGGAAGGAACTTTCCGGCCAGTTGATTTATATGGCTAATGCCCGCGAAGGAATTAACTATCTTAAACAGCTTAAAAGGAAGGAATTACCAGACTATGTTTTACTGGATATGAGTGTTCCTCATGTTGGTGGTGTCGATTTTTTGCAGGAGTTTGAAGGGCTTGAGAAAATAAGGAAGCCCATCGAGGTCTACGTATGTGCCTCAATGATTAATAAAAGTGACCGGAATAAGGTCATGCACTACCCATTCGTCAGCGCTTTCCTGGAAAAGCCCTTGCCCGGTGATTTCCTGGAGCTATTGATCAGAGACGACATTCATCCACAGACGGATTGAGGCCGGGAATTGAAGTAAAGGTTCTACACTGTGAGTATTTAAGTCCACAAAACAAGGTTTAAATATATTGGCATGGCGGGCCGATAAAATTTCTTGTCTTTCATCAAATGGCTGATTGTTAGATTTTTACTTATATGTCGGATTTGGAGGCAAGAAATGTTTGGCATTATTTTCACGTATGATAATTATAAACAGGGTATCATTTAAACACCATAAAAATATGCGCAAATGCAGGAGATCCGTTCGATTGTTTCATGTTTTGTAAGGTTTAGTTGGATTTTGGACAGACGGGCACGTGGTTGTCCGTCTGTTCTTTTAAAATCCGGGCACAACGGATAAACTTGATAATGGATGATGATATTTGGATCTTTTTTGGTGACTTCATACTATCGGAGGTTTTCTTTCCGTTTAATGGCATATACCTACTCAGTCGAATGAACTAAACAGCGATCGGTCATTTAAATGTTCGCTGCTGGTTTGAATCGGACATAGACAAGGAATGCTTCCTTTTGTCGTCGTTTGTCCGAATAAAGCCGGAATCAATTTTATTAAGGAATTAAACGAGGGTTTAGACTAACCAGGCTTGCCTTGAAACATTTGAAAGAAAACGATTGTGTTCTGTCTGTTTGTTGGAGTGTCTCTTCACGAGTATTTTGAATGACGCTATCAGTTCGGCTTTGTCGCGGGCCGTTATTTCTGATACAATTGTTTAATATTCATGGGAGGCAGAGAGCGAAGCTGTAAATTTTTGGCAGGCAGATGTAAACATTTACCATTCGTCTTGGTTGTCGTCATAAACTTTATAACTTTGGGCTAAACGAGATCGTAAAAAGAAAGAACCTTACATATAACTAAAGAAACATGATTCAATCAATTTGTTGTATTGGCGCAGGATATGTTGGTGGTCCAACAATGGCTGTTATTGCGCAGAAATGTCCGGAAATAAAGGTAACGGTTGTTGACATCAGTAAAACACGTATTGATGCCTGGAATCAGGCAGACCTCGATAAATTGCCTGTCTATGAACCCGGGTTAAAGGAAGTGGTCGCAGAAGCGAGGGGAAGGAACCTGTTTTTTTCAACAAATGTAGAGAAAGGAATTCGTGAAGCTCAAATGATCTTCATTTCAGTCAATACTCCTACGAAAACATACGGGATCGGTAAAGGGATGGCTGCGGATCTGAAATACGTTGAACTCTGTGCGAGGCAGATTGCTGAACTGGCGAACGAAGATAAGATTGTAGTGGAAAAATCGACATTACCGGTAAGAACAGCTCAATCCATAAAAACAATATTAAGTAACAACGGGAATGGTTATCATTTTGAGGTGCTGTCAAATCCGGAGTTTTTAGCCGAAGGCACCGCAATCGGTGATTTGCATAATCCTGACCGAATCCTGATCGGGGGCGAACAAACTACGGGAGGATTGAAAGCCATTGAAGCATTAAGCTCTATCTATGCCCATTGGGTCCCGCGTGAAAAAATTCTCCAGACAAAGGTTTGGAGCAGCGAGCTATCCAAATTAACAGCCAATGCGTTTTTAGCACAGCGGATTTCGAGTATCAACTCAATTTCGGCTTTATGCGAGAGAACCGGAGCTGATGTGGATGAAATAGCACGGGCCATAGGGGCAGATTCGCGGATAGGCAAAAAATTTCTAAAGGCTTCGGTCGGTTTTGGAGGAAGTTGTTTCCAAAAAGATATCCTGAACCTGGTTTACCTTTGTCATCACTTTAATTTGCCGGAGGTTGCAGATTACTGGGAGCAGGTGATCAAAATGAATGACTACCAGAAACACCGGTTTGCCAAGCAGATCATCGATACCCTGTTTAATACCGTTTCAGGGAAGAAGATCGCGTTTCTGGGCTGGGCATTTAAAAAGGATACGAATGATACCCGCGAATCAGCCGCGATTTATGTGGCTCATGAACTTCTGCAGGATAAGGCGGAAATTCACATTTATGATCCGAAAGTAACCAAAGAACAGATCGAAAGGGATCTGCAACAATTAACGTCCAACTGCCCGGAACCACATGAAGAAGTGACGGTACATGTACATACCGATCCTTATGTTGCAATGGATAAGGCCCACGCTATTGCCGTTTTGACGGAATGGGATGAGTTCAGAAACTACAACTGGCAAACCATTTATGAAAATGTGTATAAACCCGCTTTCATTTTTGATGGACGCAACATTCTGGATGCAACTAAACTGAAAGAAATCGGCTTCGGATTAAAGACCATCGGCAAAGGATAAACTCATTCATTTTTTACTTTTTATCATAATACATTCTTTCAATCGCTAATTTTAGCGGTTGAAGGGATGTAACATCCTTTCTATTTCCCTTCAGTGAGTAAGTTAAAAGAAAATATAAGAATATGGATAATATTTTTCCTGTATTTGACAGTAGTATTCCCAGGGAAGCGAAAGAAGCGAAATTGCTACAAAAAGCCAGGGTGATTTGGTTCACAGGTTTGTCGGGTTCCGGCAAAACAACACTGGCTTCTGCACTTGACCGCCATCTGTTCGAAAATGGTTATCTGTCGCAACTTCTGGATGGTGACAATATCAGATCAGGTATCAACAACAACCTGGGATTTTCTTCTGAAGACCGGATGGAAAACATCAGAAGGATTGCGGAAGTCAGTAAACTATTCCTGAATTGCGGAATAATAGCGATTTGTGCTTTTATCAGTCCAGCACGAAGCATGCGCCAGATTGTCAGAAGTATAGTAGGGGAAGATGATTTTTATGAAATTTATTTGAATACCCCACTCGGAGTTTGTGAGAGCCGGGACGTGAAAGGTCTTTATGCCAAAGCGAGGGCGGGGCTCATCAAAGATTTTACAGGTGTGAATGCACCTTATGATGCCCCGGAACAGGCGCAGCTTTCGATCGATACCTCTTCTCTTTCAGTCGAAGAATCGGTTTCTGCTTTACTCGAAAACATCCTTCCCATTATCGCTTACCGGCCGGTGAACGATTAACTGGCCAACCAATCAACTTCCTGTCTGTTTTTTCAGGTCTTTTCGTGTTTTTAATCCTCCGTGTCCGCTCCCAGGCCTTCACGTTTTCATCATGCGCTTTTTCGGAGGAATAAGAAAGTTTTATTATTAACGAATGAAGGATAACCAATGGGTATACTTGAAAATTCAGCATTAAAGAGGATTGAAAGCAATAAACTGCTTTTATCGGCGTATCATTTATACCGTGCATTGATCGGGAAACCGGAGATCAGTTCATCGGTGAATCACGAAAAGAAGATCATCTTCGTACACAATCCGAAGGTAGCCGGAACTTCTTTGCGGGAATTGCTCGGGTTAAAGGGTGATATCTCGCACTTTACACCCGGATTGCTGGCATCAAAGAAATTATGGGAAGAATATTTTGTGATCGTTGCGGTACGCGAACCCGTAGAACGATTGATCAGCTCCTATAACTACCATACCAGCGACCGCTACGATGGGTTTTACCTGAAGAAACATCCGGGTATTAAATCATGGACCATCAAAAAGTACTTCGATGTTTTTAGCAAGGAACCTTATGGAATCATTCCACAGGTCAATTATCTCGCTCATCCCCTGTCCGCGAAGAGTCCTGACTTTGTTATTCGCTTTGAAAATCTGAATCAGGACGTTGCAAGGCTGCTGGATATGCTGGAGATAGAAAACACGGAAATTCCAATGATCAATGAATCCCGGAACAGGATTGACAAATCGAAATTTATTTCAAACAAGGAACTGCTGACCAGACTCGTCGATTTCTACAAGGAAGACTATCGGGTACTTGGATACCAGCTCCCAACGATATAGAAATCCGGAGACGGGACACCGGACTTACGACTCGCTACTCTTTTCTCTTTTCTCTTGTGTCTTGATACTAAGTGCTTGATAATATTATAATTATGAAACAACCAAAAATAATTGCTGAGATTGGCTGTAATCATAAAGGTGATCTGTCAATTGCAAAAGAAATGATCATGACTGCCTTTTTATTCTGTAAAGTTGATGTAGTCAAGTTTCAAAAGAGAAACAACAGGGAGTTGCTTTCAGAAGCGGAATATCGTGCTCCTCATCCCGATCCGGCTAATTCATATGGAGCGACATACGGGGAACACCGGGAAGTGCTGGAATTTGACCTGGATCAGCACAAAGAGTTGAAATCCTGGTGCGAAGAAAATCATTTGATCTATTCCACGTCGGTGTGGGATTTAACATCAGCAAAGGAGATCGTGTCGATCCGTCCGGAACTGATCAAAATCCCATCAGCATGCAACCTGAACAAGGAGTTGCTCGGTTATTTATGTGATCATTACGAGGGAGAGATCCATCTTTCGCTGGGGATGACCACAAGGGAAGAGGAAGAGCTGATCGTTTCGTTCTTTGAATCAAAAAACCGGAATCATGATCTGGTGCTTTACAGTTGCACGTCAGGGTATCCTGTTCCTTTCGATGATGTTTGTCTGCTTGAGTTGCCCCGACTAAAGGAAACCTACCGGCACCGGGTAAAAGCCATAGGCTTCTCAGGTCATCACCTTGGTATTGCCGTTGATTCTGCAGCAGTTGCACTGGGAGCCGATTGGATTGAGCGGCATTTCACCCTTGACCGGACCTGGAAAGGCACCGATCATGCAGCATCGCTCGAGCCCGACGGAATGCGCAAGCTTGCGCGCGATTGCCGCGCCGTGGCCAGGACGTTGACCTATAAAGGCACTGACATCCTGAATATTGAGGAGGTGCAGCGAAATAAACTCAAAAAAAATCAGATCAGATGGGGAAAGTAATTGCTTTTATTCCTGTCCGTGGCGGAAGCAAATCCATACCTTCCAAAAATATCAAATTATTCTGCGGAAAACCCTTGGTTTACTGGAATCTGGAGGCGCTGGAAACGGCAGATGCGGTAGATGAGATCGTAGTGGCAACTGATTCGGATGAGATTGAATCGGTTGTCAGGAGATTTTTTTTCAAAAAGGTCGTTATTTACCGGCGTTCACCTGAAAATGCAAGTGATACAGCCAGTACAGAGAGCGTCATGCTCGAGTACCTGAACCAGGCCGGGCTGCAAAAGGATGATATTTTTATGCTGGTGCAGGCCACCTCGCCGTTGACAAAGACCGAACACTTCGGGGAAGCTTTGTCCATTTTTTTACAGGGAAATTATGATTCCATACTTTCGTGTGTCAGGATCAAACGATTCCTGTGGAATGCTGACGGAACTTCCAAAAATTACGATTACAGGAACAGACCCCGACGTCAGAATTTTGAAGGAGAGCTCATGGAAAATGGTGCATTTTACATTTCAACAGCGGGGCGGGTTCTCCATACCAAAAACCGGTTAAGCGGCGCGATCGGAATTTATGAAATGCCCGAATATACAGCGATGGAAATTGATGAGCCTCATGACTGGCTGATTATGGAACAACTCATGAGGACTCTCCGGCTTTCTGCTGCCGGGATGCCGGAACAATAATTTCCGGTAAGGTCTCCCCGGACAGGGAGCCGAAACGAACTGAATTTGTCTATCAAAGCAAAACCCATGAATTTTCTTTTGTCAATTATGTATTCGATCAGATGGTCGGTAAAAATGGCGGTTCATTTTTATCAGTTGAGGCTGTTTAATCAATTGAACAGGCTGGAGTGGAAGAGATCGAATGCCACTTTAAGGATCCTCGGTAACGGGAAATCGTTAAATGGGGTATTGGATGGCATGAATGGTGAATTTGTTGATTACCTGGTCGTGAATCGCCATATCTTGTCTGAATCCTACCAAACGTTAAAACCTAGGTATTACGTTCTGGTTGATCCGCATTTTTTTGACAGTCCGGAGGGACTTATCTTACTTGAAAGGATCAGGAAAGAGACTACCTGGCCGATGATCCTGTTCGTACCGTCGTGGCAAAAAGTTGTGAAGAAGGTTAAAAATGTCTTTGCGGGCTCAGAAACAGTTACGGTTGTTCCGTTTAATGCCATGGAATATAAAGGCTTCCGGAAGGTCCGATTTTTTTTATACCGGCATAACCTGTCCTGTCCCAGGATCAGGAATGTGCTGGTGGCTGCGATCTATACCAGTATTTGCATGAAATATCAGGTCATTGAATTATATGGAGTGGAGCATTCGTGGACGAAATACCTTTCGGTGAATGACTCGAACGAGGTGTGCCTGGAAAACCCGCATTTTTTCGACAAGAAGGATGCGGAGATAAAAACATGGAGAGAACTGTTCGATAAAGACGAAAAGTTATACCAGATCCTGCTAATGTATGCCGATATGTTTGAGGCCTATCTCGAACTTGAAGAATTTGCTGAACAAAATTTTGTTGAGGTGGTGAACTGCACAAAGGGATCATTGATCGATGCATTCAAACGTAAGGTCATCTGATAGCCATGCTGGAGATTATTTGTTTTTTGACGATTACATTGTTTTGTGTTTTTCAAAATGATGAACATAAAATTGTAAGTCTGTTTTTGATTTTGTTGCCCTTCCATACCTTTCTGAAAAACAGCTTTTTTTACTTTTTCGAAGGAGGGGAGATCTTTTCTGTCTGGAAGGAAGCAGTGATCCTGATCCTGGCTTACAAGGTTTTCAGCAGGCCGCATGTGCAGTTGAACCGGTTGGTCTTCGTGATGCAATTGCTCTTTTTCTTCGTAATCGTTTTCTATTTTTTTATAGCTGCCGTTCACGCAGATGCGTTGCCGGCGCTGAGGGATCATATCTTCCCGGCTGTTCTGTTTTTTACAGTTATGGCAATGAAAATTGACTTCAGTTTTGTCAGGAAAATAATCCTGATCCTGGCCGTTTCTATCTTTATATCCGACATCGTCGGATTTGCCCAATACTTTTTCTTTAATGTCCCGGTGGCAAGGATTATGGATACGGCTGCCTATGTTGATGCCTCCGGCTATATTCATTATAAAATTTCCTCGTACAGGATCATGGGTTTTGAGCGGATGGCTGGAATAACCGGCAGCCCGAATATTTTCGGCTTATTTAACGCCTTTGCCATCATTCTGCTTTTTGGCATTTTACTGTTTAAAGAATCGTTTTCATTCAGCATCAAGGAGTGGCGTTTTATCCGGGTTGTCCTGTTCCTGTCGCTCATCAGCATTATTTTTTCATTTTCACGGGCAGGATGGGCCATTGCACTTTTGGGAACAGGTATTATGCTGTTATACAAGAATTTTCATGTCAGGTTGAAATACCTGCTGGCGTCCATGCTGATCCTGCTAGTCGTGATTTTGATAGTTTCGGTTGTCTATCCCAGTGCATTCGACATCATCAGCAGTTCTTTTACCGGTCGGGAGGCTAGCGCGGCGGCGAGAAGTAACAGCGTGCTGAAAGGGATCAGAATGCTGCTGGACGAGCCGTGGGGACATGGATTGGGAACGACTGATAACCGGAAGGAGTCGGTTCAGTTTTTCGTGGAATCGGCCTGGATGAATATTGGCTATGAAATTGGACTTGCGGGAGTATTCTATTTGATAACGATTCATCTGTTAGTCCTTTATTACCTGTTTAAACATGCACCATACAATGCTTTAACAAGGATTGCGAAAGCAATTGCCTGTTCAACCCTGGTCGCCTGCATGGTATCTGTGAATCCATATGGAATGCCTTACATCTACCTGTGGTGGTTTCTTTCGGGACTTGGGATGAATGCCGGCTTGTCTTTAAATTTTTGCGGGCAAGGAGGTTTCAGTCCTTTGGCTGCAAAATGGATATACTAAAAATGGCAAAAGCGATGATGAAGCAAAATCACTCTTTGGTAACCATCATTACGGTTGTACTGAATGGTGAGAAAACGATTGAAAGGACCATTCGGAGCGTCTTAGGGCAAAGCTACGCCCATCTGGAATATATTGTGCTGGATGGAGGTTCTGCTGATCACACCGTCAGCATCATCCGGAAATATGAACATGATCGCCGTTTATCGTGGGTCAGTGAGCCCGATCAGGGTATTGCCGATGCATGGAACAAAGGGATTGGAATGGCCTCGGGCGAATTGATCGGCCTGATCAACGCTGATGATTGGTATGAGGAAAATGCCGTGGAAAGGATTTTGCGGCACAGAAACGATACCCCGTCCATTTTGTGCGGCAATGTCAGGCTATGGAACAATCCGGAGAAATTCAATATCAAAAGAAGCTCACTTAAGGGGCTTCGGTCACAAATGACCATCTGGCATCCTGGATTGTTTTGTCCGCGGGAAATTTATACCCGGATTGGTGTATACGACGCACACCTGAAAATACTGATGGATTATGATTTTGTAATCAGGTGCTATCTGAAAGGTGTACGGTTCGAATTAGTCGACGATGATATAGCGAATATGAGCTTTGGAGGCGTCAGCAACCGCCTGATATCAAAATCGATGAAGGAATCTCTCGACATTAAAAATAAATATTTCGGGATCAGGACCAGACACTTTTTTGAATATGCTTTTTTTCGGGCATACTTCCATGCTATTATCCTTTTGAAAAGAGTGATCTATGCATAAACTTCCGGTAATCGACATTCTACTGTCTACATATAACGGCGAAAACTATCTGGAAGACCTGATCTCATCGATACTGAATCAGACCTGGTCCGGATGGCAGCTGATTATACGTGATGACGGATCGACAGACAAGACTTTGGAAATCGTTGATCACTACATTAAGTCATATCCGGGGAAAATAAAATTGCTTCATGACGGAAAAGCTCATGCAGGCTCCACATTATCATTTTCATTATTGCTTGCAAGCAGCTCGGACAAATATATCATGTTGTGTGATCAGGATGATGTCTGGTTTAAAAGTAAAATAGAGGTAACACTCAAGGCTATGCTCAGGCTTGAACAGAAATGGAAGGATATTCCCCTGATGGTATTCACCGATTTGATTGAAGTGGATGAAAACCTGAGTTTAATTTCCGAGTCATTTATCAGGAGCCAAAAACTGTTTCCCTCAATTGTCAACGATCCGGTTAAACTTTCGGCATTAAATGTCATTGCCGGTTGCACCACCATGATCAATAAGAAGGCATTGGATTACCTATTACCGATCCCTTCACGCTATATTACGCATGATCAGTGGATGGCGGTCATTATTGCCAGGTATGGCAAGATCAAATTTTTGTCTGTGCCGACTATTTTTTACAGACAGCATTCTTCAAATGTTTTTGGAGCAAAGGACATTGGATTCAGCTATTTTGTCACAAAACTGAAGGCACCCCTTAATCAAATCCGGATTTACCATGCATTGATTACAGGTTTGCCGTTCCGGATCAACTTGTTGAAGTTTTTGTTTTACAAAAGTTTTTTTACAATCAGGCGCCTGATGAAGTAGCTCTTTGAAATAGAATAACTGAAATTCTTTTGTCTTGA
>Ga0074195_1003280_pt1 | contig 15648 bp, 16 predicted proteins | sample EPASupsiteHSE623_FD_64525 | JGI IMG/M metagenome (GOLD analysis project Ga0074195, IMG submission 64525) | Bioremediated contaminated groundwater from EPA Superfund site, New Mexico - Sample HSE6-23 | ecosystem: Environmental > Aquatic > Deep subsurface > Groundwater > Contaminated ...
TGAGCTTGTCCGAATCATAGTCTTTCTTGGCCTTGATAAGTTCCTCGAGCAGCCTTGTGAATTTCGCAGGTATCTTGCCTGTCGAGACAAGTTCCTTGTCGAAGAGCGCCGCAAGCTGCTGCTCAGGCGCTTTCTCAACACCTTCTAGCCGCAGCGCGTCCCGGACCACGGTTATCGCGGTCTCGTAGACGTGGATCATCTCTTCCTTCTCCTTTATGAGCTCGATCTCGCCGAAGAGTTTCTTGATCCGCTTGAGGTACTCATCCGAGCCTTTGAGCAGTTCGTCGATCTCCTTGCCTGAGACTTCAGTGACTGTTCCGTGCTCGATGTCTTTGTAGTACTTGCGGATCTTCTTCATGGTGTCTATGTATTTAGGTTCAAGGAGTTTCTCCTTGTCCACGAAGATCTCTTGGAGTAGGTTGATAGTCTCTGCTGGCGTCGGCGGCGGGATGCCATACATCATCAAAGCCGCTTGTGAGGGGGTCAGTGTGGCCCAGTATACATCCTGCTCGATTATGTCGCGCAGTTTGAGCTTCACTCTGCTCACCATCTGCTCTCCGGTGGACAGGAACATCTCGATCGCTTCGCGCGATGGCTTGATGCGTCCCATCTTGAGGAGCTGTTTCCATGGCATGAACATCCCACGGTCATAGAATGGCACGCCGTCCCTCAGGATCGTGAAGATGACCGGGTTGGCCTCCTTGATGGAGTCCCAGAATTCGGTCATGATGTAGACCTGGATATTGAGCTTGTTCTTGATGCCAGTCATGTCGCCGGCTTCGATGCCCATCCCGATGATTATCGCGCGCAGCTTGTCCTTGAGTTCCGCGCGAGTCATCTTCTTGACGTCGGTGTCGTCGATTATGATCGACACGTCGATGTCAGATGATGCTGTCGCTTCTCCGCGCGTGAGCGATCCGAACAGGACGTATGAGACGATGTACTTCTCGAATTTCTTGAGCACCATCGTCTTGTGTATCTCTGCGATCTTGATGGCGGCCAGCATCCCTGTGTCGAAGACTGGCGCGGACATTGCTATGAGCTGCAGCAGGTCGTATTTTCCGTCATAGCAGGATTGCCATAGTTCCGAGGATAATATGACTGATGGGCGCAGTCGTTCATCGATCTTCTTTGCCATTCCGTCTACTATCCCTATGAGTTTGTCGCGAAGCTCTGCTTTCGACATCTTTGTCGAGTCAGAATCATCGACTAGGACCATCACGAATATCTGGTCCTCGATCTTGACGCTGTCTTGCCCCGGCGCTCCTTGCGCAGGAGTCCCTTGTCCTGGAAGCATCCCCGGGCCCATCTGGCCTGATGCCTGTTGCATCGCCTGTATGTCTTCTGGGCGGGGCGGAGGCATCAGAGCGACTCCCACGATGTAGTCTTCGAACTTCTTGAGCAGCTCTCCTTTGAATTCGTCGAGCTTTCCTTTGATCTCCTCTAGTTTCTTCTTGACGTCAGGAGGCAGGTTCGCCATCGCCGGATCCGGCTTTGGCGGCTCGATCGTTGAATGGTCAGGCTTTGATTGCTCGGGTTTGGGCTGTTCTTTTTTTGCCATGGTCGTGGGTCGTGTCCTCAGCGGTTTCTTTTGAGTGTTGTCGTTCCAGTTTATGCGATCACAGGATGATCATTGAGGTGGTCATCAGAGCTGGGTGTCGAGTGGCGGCCTTACTTTCTTCGCGGCCTTTGCCTCGCTTTCAAGGTCCACTCCAAGCTCTTTGAGAGACTTTAAGTGCATCTGCATGAGCTGTTCTACTATAGAGAGTATCCTGATGAGCTCTTCGCGCTCTTTGGCGAGTGTTGTGAGCGATCCCTTGTGGAATCCGGTCTGTTCTTCTTTGGATGTGGTCGGTGCGTCTGGTTTTGCCATAGTGAGTACCTCAATTATTTGGATTAGTTTGGTGTTTCAACGTCCGTTTCAGGCGATTCCGCCCTTATGCCAATTTAAAGGTTCCTTCATTTATATAGAAGAAGATACCCAAAACCACCCATTCGTGACAAAAAAGTCATAGGTCCCTCAAATCTGAAAGTCAACTAAAGGTTTAAGTAATGTTCCGGAATCCTCGCCCGATGGCAGAACTCGACATCAGGGATACTACAATAACGACAAGGCCCATATCTCACGAGGCATTCTTTGAAGGCATCGAGGTGCCAAGATGTTTCGATCCAGACTGGTTTGAAGCCCACCATCACGCCCATACTGAGATCATAAGACGCCTGCAAGATGTGATCCCCAGGTATATCGATTTGACCGCAAGACCATCAGCTCATCAGGTGCCGAATCTCTTTTATTCGACTTGTTTTGATATCCCATTATCGAGAGGTCGTGTTGAGGTGACCGTCAGGTTAGTAGATGACCTTCTGGAACTTTTGCGAGGCGATAGAACATGGACAAGGACCGGCCTGGCCTATGAGAAGGGCATGCAGGAATCCCTGTGCGATTTATGCTCAAAGCTTGACTGTAAAACTGGAATCGCGATAGAAGCAGTATATATCCCTTTGCCAGACCTGCGGCTCGATGGTCCATCAGCCGGGTTTGGCCATGAGGGGAATGACCTCATCGCGCTCAAATCTTTAGGATGCGCGGTTAACGCGCTATGTCGTGATGCGGCGCTAACACCCGAATCGGTATACTCATATGATAAGCACCAGGGGATATATGGCCCGATCGCCGACCGTTACCCTATCGCCTGCAACATCGGAGGACTCCAGGCTAGGCTCAAACATCCGACGCTTGAGAGGATAAGAGAATCAGAGCAGAGTGTCAGCGAATTTCTGATGTGGTTAAGAGACGGCGCGCCACAGATCCGCCATGTCGCGATGATGCTGTCATTGGTCATCGAACATAACGAGAAGATCAAATATGTGCGGACGGAATGCCTGAAAGGGAATATGGGGGATAAAACCCTGCAGGGTATAACTAATATGAGAGACCGGTACTTCCAGGAAGCGAGATCAGCATTTGATAGCCTGCGCCCGCCTCGAAATGACCGCATGAATTACCTGTCTGATTAAGGCAATCATCTTTTCACTATGTAATCGCGCCCCGGCTTAGATAATTATAAATCACCGATTGGATTCCAACAGATATGGTCACCTGGGCAGAGTGGTTCAAGGCTGCGAAGACTAGGGGTATCGACCTTCGGAGCGTTCTAGACATCGACGTCCAGAGGGATGCGGAGTCATTGTATAGTTCAGGATTGCCAGTCTATGACCGGATCATAATCGATGGGGATTCATTTCATTCCAGTTTAGGAGGCATCCAGGAATTTTCAAGCAAGCATCCACAGATGTGGGTTCGGGTCTTCAACAAAAGCGATTCTGGAGAGCGGTATTTCAGGTTAGGTTTGAGGAGATTATCCGATCTAACCGACTTTCTTGACCAGACCCTCCCAAGACCTGTGGATCAATATCATGTTCAGCTCTTCGAGTTTGTCGAGAACAAGATGAGCGGTAACTTGTTAGCTTCTTCGGATAAGCCCATTGTGGAGATGGTCTACGGTATCCAGATCCCTCTCGCAAAAGGGATAGTCACCCCGTTCCACGCGGAGACTAATCATCTTGGCAGATTGGTTTTTGAAAGTCGAGATACGCCTGTCGATATCCAGACTGCAGCGAACAAGGCGGTTCGTTGCGTGAGGTGTTCAAGGAGCGAGTATCAACCAGGGTATTATGAGTTTGTTGTCGGGCAGGAAGGGCGAGTGAGATTTGTAGGGATGAACACTCATCTGCGCTGACCGTCCTGCAGTTTTTTGCAGATGGCTAACTTTATTAATTGAGATAAATCATTAGATATGACTATTACTCGATAGAGAGGCTGAAGAGGTATGAGTTTCAAGAAAGGTTTATTGGGCCTTTTGGCTTCAGTGGTTCTATACGCAGGGATGCCAAGGATTGTTGAGTCATACCACCCCCCAAGAAGGACCCTCAAGGGGTACGTTGAGATGAAAACGCGAACAGATAACCCTCAGAAAGTATGGGAATTCTTCAGTAAAAAAGGGATAACATACAAGAAGGATCAGGAAGGCCTCTTCCAGAGGTACGATGGGACTCTCCGTGTGGTCTCTAAGGAGTTCATGCAGGACCCTATTGATACATTCTTGATAGGAGAGGGAGACTGTGACTGCTTCGCGGCTTTGGCGAAAGATTGGCTGGTTGCTGCCGGGTACGAAGCGAAGATCGTGGGGTTTTTCAGTAGAGGCAGCAAGGAGGGGCATGTGGTATGCGCAGTGAGAGAGCACGGGGGGTGGAGCTATCTCGGGAATGACGATTACATTAAAGGATATTCTAGCATAGAACAGCTCGTCGAGAAAAATGAGCCGCATTGGGGCGTCTACTACGAATTAAGGTTAAATGAAGAAAGCGGCACCGGCTGCAATGCGTTCAATGTGGTCTACAAGGACGATGGAGCAAGAAGGGGTCATATCAAGTTTATCGAAAGCCTGAAGTAGATTGTCATCCGATAGGGCATACCAAATAGGGGAATAGAATCCATAAAGTTATCTTGGATACCTCTCCCAAGTTCGCCAAAGTAGGGAATCACGGCTATGCATCCAACGTAGATAACATTTGTCGCTGTCTATTGATATGATCCCCCGATTGGGTATCAGAAAAACTGTAGTGCCTTGTGCCAGGCATGATCAGGCCCAAGCCCGATCTCTCTTGTTTTTTGCCAAAGATCCTCGCCTTTATGAGACTTGGAGAGTGTGTCGGCTAGGTGCGACAGATACGCATCTTGAGGTGGTTTAGGGGTGTATCCGGATAATTTCATCCGCCCTACCAATCCGTCTCGTTGGCTTTCAAGAGCGCCCTCAAACCGGATTTTTCGGTAGAATCTGACCTTTCCATGTATAGCGTCCACAAGCTCGATCCCCCCCCCCCCCCGGAATGAGGGATGTTTGATTCTGCGTATTGGATCAGCATGATCGCGTCTTGTTCGCTAGAGACCAGATGATTTCCAGCGATTATCAGCCCGAAGTCCCATTCTGGCGAGAGGTATCTTCGGACATTATCCATCGCTTGCATATGCCTGCTCATTGACCAGTCATCTTTGGCGTTCCTTTCGAATCTTCCTTCCCCTATGAACCCATCGATTGTGCACAAACCAAAGTATAAAGTCAGTTCCGCATGATGCTCAACCATTTATTGATCCCCCTTGATGCACGCTTCTGTCTGCCCGTGATATCTCGACTTCTTTAAATCTTTGATCGTGCTCGACAGGTATCCAAAGTATATTTCTGATTGTTTCATTCCAGGAGATATCTTCTGGCAACCGAGCGTCAGGTTCTCGAATGCTATTTTTCCTTTGAAGATGGATCGAGGCCCGATGTATGGCGCGTTAGGATGGCATCGAATCCGAGGAGGAGTATAACCCTCTCCAGGCAGGCCGTGCTTGATGTATCTTATTGTGGAGTCATCATGGAATACCTCTCCAAACAGGTGGTCTGGAATCTCTAATTCTTGTTCACAGACCGAGAGGAAGAACATCGCGTCAGGCAGGATAAGCCCTTTCTTGGGGATCGTGATCGTGTCAAAACCTCCTTCCGCAGCAGTGCCCGCGCGCAGGACTGCGCCGTTGTAGACCTTGATCTTCTTGTCCATCGTGAGTACCACTCCGTGGATCATCGGCAGGAGGTCATAAGGCACTGCCTGGTCCATATATCTCACCACAAGCTCTCCATGGTCGACAAGCTCAAGGACCTGCGGAGGAAGCAACCTTGTCTGCCCGTCAGATATCATCACTTGCGCCACAGGATCACCTTTCGCGACCTCGACTTTGGTCCCGTTTGTGGTCAGCTGGATCAATGGGGTGCACCATCGGTCATTTCGCATTCCTCGCGATTCCATCGATTCATCTTGGCACTTGCTCTCCAGGCCCATCCTTGCATAGGTGCTCCTTGAAGACACTATCCCGAATAACCCTCTGCCAAGGAATAGCTTCTCGACTGGCTCGTAGAAGTATCGTTCGCCAGGAGTGATCACCACGCCTTTTGATGCGTCCACTTCTTGCAGGCATTTGTCTTTGAACTCCTCCTGCCCGAGGGGTTCATCATCCCAGGGGAGGGTTATGGATCCCTGGTGGGCATAGCAGGCTAGAGCCTCTCTGTAGAGCTTGCCTATCCGGATATTGAGCGAGAACGGCTGGAACTCTAGCCGGTTCTCGAAGGCTATCCGTCCTTCTTTCTCGAGTTTGACAAGATCATCGATGCTAAAGATTGCCATGAGGGATGGACTATAATGGCACTAAAAAAGATGACTGAGCCAGGGATGGCCAGTTCAATGCCCACCCTGGCGCTCGAGCCACCGGGTCCCCGTCGGGGTGGTGGCTAGGACATGGCCCGAGGCCACGCCGAGGGGTATGTCCGTCGAGCCGCCACGGGGCGGGCAAAGATAACTCTATAGTCCATCTAAGAAAAAAGAATAAGCAGGCCAATTGGCCTACTGCTTTATTTTATGCGGGGGAAGGGATTCGAACCCTCGAACCCACTAAGGGACAGGATGTCTCCACCTGTTTTGTAGCCCAAAACTGGCCTTAAGTTTCGCACTCAAGACAATTGGCTTCTGAGTCCTGCGCATTTGACCAGGCTTTGCTACCCCCGCGTCTTGACGCTGGCTTTCCGACGAGGCGAAGCCGAAGTCGGATTTGTCCGCGTGTTTGATGCAGTTATCTGCCTGAACCAAGAATATCGTATATTCTTGGCGTGGTATTTTCAGGACAGACCGCTCGTTTTTAAAACTTTGGTGAGGTGAGAGTATTTATAGGTGCCTGCTACTCGGGGGTCATGCACTTTCTGATCTACCCGACAGAGCGATGCAATCTCCAGTGCAGGTACTGCGACACGCCTCAAGAGAAGGCTTGCCAGGTCAAGGATAGGCAGTATGACACCAAAGCGTTGGTGGATTTTCTCAAGCAGGACCAAAGACCCGGAGTCACATTCTACGGTGGTGAGCCGACTTTAGATGTGGATTTCATGGTTGAAGTCATGGACCGAACCAGGCTCAACTATACTTCTATGGTGACTAACACTTTCTTCCTGGACAAACTTCCAATCCGATACATCAAGAGGATGGACATGATATCTATGTCTATCGATGGTTCCAAAGACACGACAGACCGAAACCGCGGGCCGGGAGTCCACGACATGGTCATCCGCAGGGCCAGGTGGCTCAAAGAGGATGTAGGTTTCACAGGCCTCACCACCGCGCGGATGACAGTGGCTCTTGATACAGATATCGAGAAGGAGGTCAATTATCTCGTAAGCACCGGTCTCTTCGATCTTGTGCATTGGCAGTTGGATGTGTTCCACCAGTATTCACTCGACAAGACAGATGAATACGAGGCCTGGTTCGAGCGGGTCTACAATCCAGGCATCTCAAGGCTTGTGGGGTGGTGGGCAGATGAGATCCTCAAGAGCGGCAAAGTCCCTAGGCTGGTGCCGTTCATAGGGGTCATGTATGACCTGCTCACCGGGCGCAAGGAGTCTAACATACGCTGTGGTGCCGGATCGACTTTCTGGATAATCAACACCAAAGGCGAGGTGTATGTCTGCCCTGTCCTTCGTGACTTGGAGGAGTTCAAAGTGTCGGACATCACCCGCCCGATCACGAACATAAAGCCGCAGTTCCTTCTCAGATCTCCTTGCACCGAGTGTGACATATTCCGTGTCTGCGGCGGCAGGTGCATCGTATCTAACTATTATGCCCGTGATAAGCCTATCTTCAAGATGGTCTGCCAGACTGTCCGGCATCTCATATTAGAGATTCAAAAGGTCCGGCCTGAGATCGAGGCCAAGATCAGGGCCGGCAAGCTGGATGTCGAGGATTTCAATTATTTCTTTGAGCACGAAGTCATACCTTGAGCCAGCATCACCGGAAGTCCCGACCAAACATTTATCAATCCTGCCGCAGGCGAACCGCTCATGCCTCCTCGCATCTGCCCTCGCTGCGATTCCGAAGATATCAAGCTCATCAAGTATATGGAGTCGACTTGTGTCGTCTGTCAGGCATGCGGTTATGACGAGCGTGATGAACTTGATCTCGCCCCAGAGCAGAAGGTCTCTCAGAAGGCCAAGGGCAGCTACACTCCATACAAGACCGGCGGCAAGAATCGCACTAAAAGTGTTTGAGCGACAGGACCAATACCATTTTAATCAGGCACGGATTCCCTTCTTTGGGTGAGTGAGCGATAGTCTATTCTTACACAGTCGAGCTGGTCCCCCCGTCTAGTCTAATAAAGGAGATTAGGCGGTTCCAGGCCAGGTTGTATGGGCCGCAGGATCCTAAAAAGGCCGACCGATATCCCCATCTGACATTGCAGGAGCGGTTCCGCACAAGGAGCATAGACCGATTGAGGACCGATCTTGAATCAGCAGTCGCTAAGCATTCGAGTTTGGATATCAATCCGTCGGGTATAAGTCCATTCAACGGAAAGGATCTTGTTCTTTTGATCGATATGAGTGATGATCTCCAGATGCTGCATCTCGGAGTCATAGATGCTGTCAGGGCTCATCGCACTGACTACCATCATAAGAGATATGATGACCAGGAGTATCGGGATTCTAATTTCAAGGACCTCCATTGTTATGGTAACTTGAAATTGTATGGTATGCCTTTTGCAAGCGATCTCTACAATCCCCACGTGACATTGGCTTATGATCTGGAGCCAGATGTGTTGAGCCATGCTTTGGGGCTGGCAAGAGATATCGGTCTGGCCTCCTGGCGTGCCAATAGTGTAGTTTTAAGCTTCAGGGATGAACGCACGAAAGAGACAGGCATCTATTCTATGATGATCTTCCCGAGAAAGGCCAAGCTATTATCTGAAAAATAGAAGTTGCTCACTGCCCTTCTTTAGGAGGGTTCTGAGATTGGTCGTTGATTCCAAACATCATGTGCTCGACAAAAGGTTTCTGTATCTCGCTCATGATCTTCTCTGCCCACCCTTTGAGTATGACTGCTGCTTCAGCCATCGGTATGCCTGTCCCTTGTGTCTTCATCGAGACGTGCATCGCGCCGGTCTTCTTGTCCATGACCTTCTCGATCAGTACGGCGAAACGCTGTATCTCGACGTCTCCTTCGATTACAGGGGGGGCTTGTGGGTTCTCCATAAGCCCCAGGCGAGAATTGAACTCGCGACCTTTCGCTTACCAAGCGAACGCTCTACCACTGAGCCACTGGGGCGTCTTATTAATTGGACTCCGTGACGTTTTATAAAGCTTTATGTTGTTTCAAATGTCAGGATTCCACCAGTCTATGACTGGTGGTCTGCTCTGCAGACCAGAATCACAAAACTGGTGGAATCCTGAGCATGCCCAAAATAGGCGGGCGGCGAGCGAAGCGAGCATGCTGCCGGTTCTGTGACCGGCAGTCCGCCCGTCTTTTTGACAAGCGAGAAAGATGAAATCTGTTGAAGAGAATAAAAAAACATTAGGTGTCGGTCTATTGCCTTGTTGTGCATCCTTGGGGGCAATCCGGTTTCTGGTACATGTGGCAGGATCTTTCGCAGTTTCTTAGCGCATGCCAGTCGTATCCAGCGCCGAGGTATCGAGCGTCGCAGTGGCATAAGTTTTCAGCCGGAGCTTCAGAGCTTGGGATGGCATATTGCCCGCCGGTCTGGCCTTCGAAAGGGTACGCGTTGTTCCTGGCCTCGCTGGCGACCATGAAGAAGACGCCGATCAGGCCTACTGCCGCAATTAGTAAGAGATGTTTCATGGCTCTTTTTTCAGAATAAGGGTATAAATCTCTTTCTATTTCAGGGCTTGACGGAGCGGATTTCCTATAAGGTTATTAATTCACGACTACTGCAGGCGGATAGAAATTTCTTACGTCAGCCACGTCCTGTTGGTAGGTCTCGCAATATTCCGGGCAGGCAGGCGCCTTGTGTTTATGGCATCGTTTCTCGCAGAGGCGGATGTCATCAGGCTCCCCTCCAGGGCCTATGGTTCGAGGGTCGCAATGGCAGACCTTTGCCAATGCGTCGCTGGATATCAGAAGTCCTTGGGTTTGGGCTGTGTTTTCGGGTTGGCTGGTTAGTTGTGCCATCCACATCATCGCGATGCCAGTCAATCCGAGTATTCCGATGAGGTATAATCTTTGCATGAGGATTTCCAAGATTAAGAGGTATATATGGGTTTCCACTCTCTCAAGAGGCATCATCGGCGAGACTTTGATGATATCACGACTTCTGGGGCGCAGATCGAAGTGATCGGGATTGAGGATTATTTAGACGCGTTCAACATGTGTAACTGAAGACTGAGATTAGGCATATCATTTTTTTACGATCAACTGTCTGTAATAAGTGCACCATCTGAAGCATTTCGGCGGCTTGCTTCCATGGCAGCTCTCGTCGCAGGATTTCCCCTTGTACATGTAGTCATAACGGCTGGCCACCCGGGGGTCGCAGTGGCATGTCTGTTCGAGATCTTTGGTGAACTTCATCGGTTGTGTCGGTTGGTCGATCAGTCTCTCCGTGACGATCTCTTTTACAGGTGCGTATTTTGGTTTTATGATATAGAATAGCGCCTGGGTGGAGGACATCAGGTATATGCCTATCAATGCCAGTGCTGCGAGCAAGACTATGTTGTGCCTCATATCAGGCGGTTCATTCCAGATCACGATTAATAAATCCTTGCAGTCAAGCAAGTTATTTATAGGATGCTTGTGAGCGCCCAGGGTATGGGTGACCCTTGGCGTAAGTATCCATTGCTGACCAGCGGCCAGGCCTATAAGATGGACCATTTCTTGATGAGGAATCCTTGGGCGTTGCCAGTCGCTGGCGTCCTTCTCGCGATCATATTGATAGTCGGCGCTTACTTCATAGGCAGGGGATTGTCCGGCCCGGATTATGAGTCATTTTCGATGGATGAAGGCCCGCCGAGATTGTCGGAGCCTTCGACCAAGATCAAGGAAGTGATCAAGACTGTCGAAGTCAAGGTGCCTTCTCAAGGTGTGCCCGGCGAGTTGATCGCGTATACTGGTTCAGAAGGCTATCTTGTAGGCGGTTGGGGGGATAATATCCACTGGGACGGTGTCGCGGTCAATCCTGTCGATGGGATCGCTACGATAAAGGTGGATCCTGCGAATAATATTGGTAGTGTCCTCGTTGACTTGAAGGATGTCTCGATCAATTCCGAAGACCGCACGTTCCTAAAGGGTGACGTGAGGATAGAGTTCAACGCATTCTTCGGCAAGGAAGGCTACAAGGCAGGGGGTATCGTCCAAGATTTGGAGCTCTTTGGCAATACAGGGATTGAATCGATCCAGTTTCCAAGGACTTCCGCGAAGCTCGCTGGATGGGGCAGCGCGGAGGTTTTGCTCGACGGTCAGAGTGTTTACTCTAAGCTCCCAGCGTTCTTTATGGTCAACGATGCGATCAGGCGCGACGATAATACTATCGCTTTGATAGATGGGACTCTTTACAGTCCAAAAGCGTCGAGCACAGGCGGCTTCTCCGATCCTTCAAGGCAGGAGATGACTCTCATGTTCCATTCAAATGAGGTGGACAAGAAGAACAAGCCTCAGAATTCTGTGTTTATCCATCTGGTCTTCAAAGAGGTAGATGAAGGCCCGGTCGAGTTGTCTAATCAGGATGTTGAGTCCGGCGCAGAGGCTGTTAAGGAGGTTGATTATTCAGAGAGCGAAATCGAGGAAGATGATCCTGTTGACGGCAATAGCTCGATCTCGAATGGTTCGTCTTCTGAATGATCCCCCGCAGATGGCCGCTGCCAGGTTCTTGCGATAATGATAATAATGACCTCTAGTGCTGCGCAGATATGAAAGATTCCACCAAGAAAGTGATCGTCGTAGCCGCAGTCATCCTGATCATCGCTGCTGTAGGAGTGTATTATTCATACAGCCAGCTCCAGCAGATTTCCGTCAGAGAGACTCGCCTTAGGGGGATCGATTCAGTCTCTACCGAGGGGTTCAGCTTCGGGCTTGATGTGTTAGTCGATAATCCGGGATGGATCGCGGTGCCGCTCGAAGGATTGGATTACAGGGCTTCTTTGCGCAAGACTGGAAAAGTGATCACATCCGGTTCTGTTGGGAACGAGTCTCTCAGAGCAAAGGACGTCACTACAGTTCCTATTGATAGCCGTGTGGAATGGATCCCCTCTGCAGACCTCATCCTTTCTTTGGTCCAGGACAAGTCAGTCTTTGTCGATGTGGCCGGTATCGCTAAGGTCAGATTGCCTTTTGGTAAGGTGCTTGAACTGCCGATCAAGGCAGAGATCGATGTCAAGCCGTATATCGATGAGTTGGTCAAGCAGGTCGCTCCTAAGGACGTGGCCGCTGCGGTGGAATCTCTCCCCGACCAGATCGGCGGGGTCAACGTCAAAGAGATCGCGAAGCAGATCATCCCAAAAGAAGTGATGGATAAGGAGCTCCCTCAGGCGGTCAGCGATGCTCTTCCGGCTGAGATGAAGAACAAGACTACTAAGGAGCTCATCGACGCGGCTTCGGGGTTTGTCCAGAATGCGCTCGGGTAGGGGTTCTCATTGGCTTGTCCAATCCAGATCCTTGATTACATGCAGGTCGATTCGTGAGAAATGATGGGCCCGCCTGGATCCATCTTACGGTCCAACGCAGTGAATGATGGTGAAGCGGCGCCGGCGCGGGGATATTCAACCTTCCGATGCACCAAAAGGTATTTGAAAGTTTGAACCGCGAAGCGGTTCGAACCCTAAAATCCGAAGGATTTTAATGCCCGAAGCCATTGAAGGCACAAGGGTCTGGACCTTGCGGATTACCGGGTTATCCTACGCCGACACCGCTTTCTATTTTATTCTTCGCCTTAAGAAAGATTTCTGAAGAAAAACCGGAAGAACGGAGTATTCAATCGGAGCATCGTCGGATAGGGAGTGCAATTTACGGATTTTGAAGTTTTTTCCAGAGATTCATCGGATCAATCCGGAATGATTTAGCATGAACTGGGTCCCCAGTTCAAATCCTCGATGATAGGTAGGTCTATTCGTGAGAAATGATGGGCCCGCCCGGATTCAGTGAGCCGGAGGCGAACTGTGCCAGAGGCCTCAGCCTCTGAGCAGACCGAAGTGCGAAGCACGAGGTTTTCTAAAGGCCCTCAGGCCTTTAGAATGAACTGGTCCCAGTTCAAATCCCTAAAAGTATGTAGGTTACACTGTTCCAGTGAAATGATGGGCCCGCCCGGATTACTCGAGGGAGCGTAGCGACCGAGAGTTGCTAGAGGCCATCAGGCCTCTATCATGAACTGGTCCCAGTTCAAATCCCTAGAAGCTTGTAGGTTACACTGTTCCAGTGAAATGATGGGCCCGCCCGGATTTGAACTGGGGACCTTCTCGACGTCAACGAGACGTCATAACCACTAGACCACGGGCCCATTTGTTGCAGACCCTGCGATTCTGTCTGGCGCCTCGTCGAGACGACAAATGGGACTGCAGGGTTTATAGGATTGATGTGGTTATGTGTTTGGAGCTGTGATCCATTTAAGAATCTTTTCAAAAAAAAGCTGTTTTGGCTAGTTGGAGAGCGTCTTCGGATGCCACATGTCGTATAGATGTTTCTCGGTGCCCAATCGCTTGAGGTAGTTCACGCAGATATCCTCATTTTGCTCTTGGAGGTAGGTCAGAGCAGGGCCTATCAGACTTGGCACCTCATCAAGTAGGAGAGATGCTAATCCGTCAGCATCGAGTTTCTCGTCGACATTGAGCTTGTGGTCGTTCGCTCTCCGCACATAACGGAGAAGGTCCTGCAGTTGGGATTCTTTGTTCATTGCGTCTGTTCGGATTTCGGAACCTCTTTTATCTCTTTTGGTTTGTGTCGGCAAACCTTTAAATAAGCGTTTTCAGGGAACCGTCAGGCTATGGTGTCGCGTAAGTCCCGGCAGGAGTATTACAGGTGGATCTTCCTTTTCTTCCTGGCGGTCTTTGCGTATCTCTCATTCAAGATCATCTTCCCGTTGTGGGACTCTATAGTCATGGGCATTGTGATGGCGTACATATTTTTCCCGGTGTATAACCGCCTTGAAGAGAGGATCAAGAAGCCTCAAGTCAGCGCTTTTATCATCTGTGTCTTGATCGCGGCGCTTTCTGTCGTTTCGATCCTTGTCATCGGAAAGGCGATAGCAGATGATGCGAGCACTGTTTATGCTTCCACAAAAGAGTTTCTCATGTCAGAGTCTTTGTTCGGTTCTTGTCCAAACGCGTCTGACTTGTCATGCGCGGTGATGAAGACTGCTCAGGCATGGATCTCTGACAAGCAGGTGCGGTCGTTCATCGATGATGGAGCTCACGCGCTCGGCCAGATGGTGTTCTCGAAGACTTCTCAGATGCTCTACGCGATCCCTCAATTTGTCATATTCGTGGGCGTGTCTTTCTTTATCAGTTTCTATCTTTTCATCGATGGTAGGCACCTGCTAGAGAGGATACGCAATAGCCTGCCCATCCGCAAAGATTGCCAGAAGGTCGTCTTTGCGAGGATCGCGGGTCTGACTAGGGCGGTCATCTTCGGCTCGATCCTAGTGTCGATTATACAGGGTATCGCAGGATCTATAGGATTCATCCTAATCGGTGTCTCCGAGCCTGTGATGTGGGGTGCTTTGATGGCTGTGTTTGCAATGATCCCTTATGTGGGCACTGCGCTTATCTGGGTCCCGGCAGCAGTAGGGTTGATCGCTAAAGGGTTCGTCATGAAAGGGGTCATTCTTTTGGTCTATGGAGGGGTGGTCATCTCGATGATAGATAACTTGCTCAAACCGCTCATCATAAGCAGCAGTTCCGACATCCATCCGCTGATGGTTTTTGTGGGGGTGATCGGAGGCATAGCGCTTATGGGCCCTCTGGGTTTCATCGTGGGTCCGGTGATACTGGCGATCTTCGAGGCATTGCTTGAGATATATGAGACTGAGAAGGGTGAGTTGGTATGAGTTCGAAAGGTGTCCAGTTCAGGGTCAAGGATCTGGGTGTGTCTACAGGGGGGATTCTGGTAATCGTTGTGAACTGGCGCGATGCTAACCATATTGATGTCCATCCGCTTGACCGTATCCTTGTCCGTTTCGGCAATAAGAAGACTGTGGCTGTTGTGGATGTGGATGTCCACGGGAAGAATGTCAAGCCTGGATCTGTGGGGGTGTTTGAGGAGCTGCAGTCCAAGTTAGGTCTCGAGGAAGGGGATCGTGTCACGCTGGATTATGCCAAGAAACCAGTGAGTATCGGGTTCATCAAGAAAAAACTCGATGGGGTTGTTTTGAAGGCTGAAGAGACTTACTCGATCGTCCATGATATCGTCCATGATGAACTCACGGATGAAGAGCTTAGTTACTACGTTTCCGGTTGCTATACAAGAGGGATGACTATGCAAGAGGCGATAGACCTCACCAGGGCGACCGTCGATACCGGGGATCGTATCAAGCCCAAGGGCAGTCGGGTATTCCTGGATAAGCACTGTATAGGGGGCATCCCCAACAACCGGACGACGATGATCGTTGTGCCTATCCTGATCGCCGCTGGCTTGAAAGTCCCAAAGACTTCGAGTCGGAGCATCACAAGCCCTGCTGGGACTGCGGATACTATGGAGGTATTGGCTCCAGTCACGCTTCCTTTGTCTAAGATGGAGAGGATGGTTGAAGATATCGGAGGTTTCATCACATGGGGAGGGGCGGTCTCTCTTGCAGCA
>Ga0074195_1003283_pt1 | contig 15643 bp, 21 predicted proteins | sample EPASupsiteHSE623_FD_64525 | JGI IMG/M metagenome (GOLD analysis project Ga0074195, IMG submission 64525) | Bioremediated contaminated groundwater from EPA Superfund site, New Mexico - Sample HSE6-23 | ecosystem: Environmental > Aquatic > Deep subsurface > Groundwater > Contaminated ...
GATTTCATAATTTAACTCATATAGAAATATCTCATATTTTAAGACATAGAATGTTTTTTTCAATCTGTGCAGTTTGTAGTGGAGATAGAGATTTAAGACATGATAATGTAATGATTCCAGAATCAATAAAAAAATCAAAATTTAAAGAAAAATATGAAAAACTTTCAGAAGAATGTAAACAATTATATTCTGAAATGTTAGATTCTAAAGACATAAGTTTAATGGATGCAAGATATATTTTAAATAGAAATCATTGTTATGATTATTATATTTCTATGAATCTTAAAGATGCTATAGCATTTATTAATCAGAGAAAATGTCAACAAGTTCAGCCATTTAGCGATAATATTTTAGCTAAAAGAATTTATGACCATATTTGTTCTATTATTCCAGAAATAAAAGATATTGTTTCTTTAAAATGCGATAAATCTTGTCACTTTACAAAAAATTTAGAAAGAAATACTAGATTATATCTTCCAGACAAAACACATGAACAATTGTTTGATTATAATGAAAATAATTTTGTTTATCATAAAACTAGAGAAGAAATGGGAGTTCCAAAATGGGTTCAAGATTAAAAATACCTAATTTTATAATTGCATTTGATGGTATTGATAAAACTGGAAAAGATACTTTAATTAATAACTTTCATAAAGCTACTAATTATATTTATCCTTGCATAAATAGATTTTCAGGAACTTCATTTGCATATTCTAAATATCATAATAGAAATTTAGACTGCAATATTTATCCAAAAATAGATTTTTCAGTAGCTAATTCTGTTATTTTAATTTATTTATATGTTTCAGATAAAAAAATCATAACACAAAGATTTAAAAAGCATAATGAAACAGATATTGATTTGAAAAGACTTAAAGAACTTCAAAAATATTATAAAGAATATTTAAACTTAACGCCTTTAAGAACACTTAAATTAGACACTTCTAAATTAACAATAAAACAATGTATTAAAGAAATAATTTCATTTATAAAACAAATTGAAAAAGAATCTGTAATAAATAAAGTAAAGTCTTTAGAACATCATATCAAAATCAATGGGAATGTTGTAGATAACACTAAAGAGATTCAGAATGTATTTATGAACATTAAAAAAGTTAATGAATCTGAGTTAATCTGTCATTTAAAGGAATATAATTTGCTTGATACTGCTGAATTGTTAGAATATACTAAAATTTATACAGATTTAAGAAATACTATTAGATTAAAAACAAAATATTTTAAAAATCAAACTTTAAATTCAAGACAATTTGTTCATCATAGTGATTCATGTATTAGTTTCTATCAAATATTAAAAAGAAATAATATTTTATTTGCAAACGTTACAATAAGAAGTAGTAATGTTTCTAAAATGTTATTATTAGATATTTTAGGAATATATTTAATTGCTAAAGAATTGAACAAAGAATATTTTGATTGCAAAAATATAGAGATAAATTTAAATATAATGAGTGCACATATTTTTAAAAAATGATATATGAAACAGTTCAAAATTGTAAAAATTGTAATTTATGTGAATTAGATATAAATAAAATTAAACCTTTTGATAAAGAAAGAATTGATAAAAAAATTATTTTTATTGGACAAAATCCATCTACTAAAAGAGATGCAGATTCTAAAATATTTGAATATCAAAATGTTAGTGACAAAGTTATGTATAGTTTTTTAGAAAAAATAAAATTAACTAGAAATGATGTTTATTTTACTAATTTAGTAAAATGTTCTTCTTTAAATAATGAACAACCAACTGATATTCAATTATCTAAATGCAAAGAATTATTTTATGAAGAAATTAATGAAATTAAACCATTAGTTATAATTTTTATCTCTAGTTTTTCTGCTAAAAATATAGATAGCAATAAAATTAAATGTCCTATTATTAAATTAAAACATCCTTCTTATTATTTTAGACAAACAGGAAATGTTGATAAAGCTGCAGATTTAATGTATAAAGATTTAATAATGTCATGTTTAAACAAAAAACAAGAATATAATTATAGTATGAATTTTATTAACAAAACAATATCTTTTAAAACTGAAAATTCATTAATAACTTTTTTTAAAAATATAAACACATTAAAAATATACAATATTTCATTAGACAGCAAATATAATGTAATTGCTTTATTTTTATCTGATAAACATACTTTTAGAATTCATATTACATATCATAACTATTGTTATGTAAAGTGTTCTAAAGAAGAAGCTGAAAAATATACATTAACTAATATTCCTTGTAAAAAGTTTTTTTATTATAAAACAACTGAAATTCCAGAAGAATCTTATGAAAAAGATATTCATTCTGATTATAGATTTATTATAGATTATGCTAATTATTTTTCTCCTATTACAGAGAAAGAATTAAATTATATGACTTTTGATATTGAAACTAATAAATCTGTAGATGTTATAAATACAAATGAAGAAATAATTAGTATTGTATATCTTTTAGATAACACGTGTGAATTTTTAATTCTAGATAATCAGCAAAATAATTTAGATTGTATTAAAGACAAACCAGATGTCAAAATATTTAAAGAAGAAAAAGAAATGTTAAAATATTTTATTAATATCTTTAGAAAATGTAATGTTATAACTGGCTTTAATATCAGTGGTTTTGATTTAATCTATTTAGTAAATAGAGCAAAAAAATTAGGTTTGAAATATGAAGAATTTTCTCCTATAAATAAAGTAAAAAATAAAGTTTTAGAAGAAAAAGATAGAATGGATGAAAAAAATCTTGAAATTTATGGAGTTGATTGTATAGATACTATGAAATATGCTAAAGATAAATTTTTTATTTATTCATTAGATAAACCATCTCAATATAATTTAGATTATTTGGGAAAATTTTTAAATTTAGGAACTAAAGTTCATGATGCAAGGGGACCTTCAACTTTATGGCAAGAAGACCCAGAAAAATTATATGAATATAATATTCAAGATGTAATTTTATGCAGAAAAATAGAAGAATATATGGGAATGATAAAATATTTATTATCTTTTAAATCATTGATGAGTACATTTAATTTAAAATGGTCTTTATATAATTCAAAAATAATAGATTTTTTTATGCTATGTAATTATAGTCAAAAATATGTTTTTCCATCAAAACAATCTAATATTGATGAAGAATTAGAAGGAGCATTTGTTATGGAACCAGACTCTGGAATTTATTCTAATGTTGCTGTTTTAGATTTTAGAAGTCTATATCCTAATATTATAAGACAATTTAATATTAGTTATGAAACTATTTCTAATGCTTTTTCAAATAATGAAGATGTTATTAAAATAAATAACTCCTTATATACTTTAAAAAATAAGCAAGGAATAATGGTTGAAGTTGTAAATAAACTTATGTTTATGAAAGAAAACATTCAAGAACAAATAAAAAAAGATAATGATAAAACATTACCAGTAAAATTAAATGCTATTAAAGCTGTTATAAATGGAATTTATGGTGTTTCTAAATACAAATACTTTAGATTATATTCATTAAATGCTGCTAGCGCAGTAACATTTTTAGGAAGAAAAATAATTAATAATGTAATGACTTCGGCTAATAAAATGTCTTCTCTAAAAGTAATTTATGGAGACACAGATAGTTTATTTGTTCATTTAAAAGATGATGTAGATTATATTACTGCTAAAACTAATTTTATTGAAAAGACAAAATATTTAAATAGAGAAGTCTCTGATTTTATAATGTCCGAATTTTTTATTGATAATAATTATATAGAATTAGAGTTTGAAACATTATTTCATAAATTATTAATGACTAAAGCTAAAAAGAAATATTTTGGTTTAGGTTATTATATTAAAGGAAAAAATTATGATATATTAAAAGAATATGGAAGAGGAGTTGATATAGTTAAAAAGGATACTCCGCATGCTTTAAGACCAATATTAAAAGAATTTTTAATAAAAATTACAATGAGTGGAAAAATAGATGAAATAAAAGACATTATTAAAGAAACAAAGAAAAAAATATTTTCTTTAAAATATAATGATTTATTAATTACAAAACAAATTAGCAGAGAACTAGATAGTTATAAAGTATTGCCACAGCATGTAAAAGCTATGAAATATTCTAATGAACATTTAAAAACTGATTTTTCAAGAAGCAATTATAAAGGTGGATTAGTATATATTAAAAAAGTTCCGAATAACAAACCAAAAACAGATGTTATAATGTTAAATGAAAATATGACATTTCCTGAAAATTATGAATTAGATTATGAAAAATATTTTGATTTATTTATAAAAAATAAAATGATTTTATTTTTAGATGACTTTAAATATTTATTTGACGAAAATGAATCATTAACTAAATATATGAAATAAAATGATACAAACTCTAATGCAACATTGGCCAAGGGAAATTGCTTTCCCTAAACGACAAATTGTAAGAAATGAAGATGAGTTTATTAAATTAATAACTTCTTATAATGGGAAAAAGAATATATATTTCTCTTTATATAATTGCTCTTCAAATTATCAATACAATAATATATCAGGAAACTTTGAAAACTGTATTATTGACAAGGTATTCTTTGATTTAGATGGCGACACATTACAAAAGCCATTTGAAGATTTAAAAAAACTTATAACATATGCAAAAGCAAACAATTATAAATTTACTATGTGTTTTAGCGGAAAAAAAGGATTTCACTTTTATTTATTTTGCAAACATACTCATAGTAAAGATTTATTAAAGAACTCACAAGAATATATTGCAAAGAGATTAATGATAGATGTAGACAAGCACATAGTTGGTGACATTGCTCGCATTTCTCGTGTTCCAAATTCCCTTCACTTAACTGGAAATAAATATTGCATATCATTATCACTAACAGATATAAAATTAGGATTAGAACACATAAAAGAAAAAGCAAAGCAACAAAATATTACATTTTATGTTTATGGAAAAGAACTTATTGATTTAAAACAATTTCCAGATATATCAAAAGAGCATACAAATGGAAATGATATTCCAAAATTTAATTATGATACAATTATAGAAAATACAGATAAATTATTAGAAGATTTTCCAGCTTGCGTAAATCTTTGGCTTACTTCTGAAGAACATAGCACCCATCACAATAGATTCCTTTTTGCATTATATTGTTGTCATTCAGGATTATCACCAGAAGAATGCAATTCATTAGCTAAAAAATATTATGGACAAATAAAAGAAAAACATGGAAGAAGGACACGTTATCAAGAATTTAAGTCAGAAAAAGCAATAGATTATGCTTATGGCAAAGAATGGATTATCCCTAGCTGCAATAAATTATTTAAAGACCATCAATGTTTAGGTCAATGTCCACTATATTGTAAAAATAACTTTCCATTATATAAAGAGGTGAAGAGATGAAAAAAGATAAACTAGAATATATTAGTATGAAAGATATTGATAATACAATAAAAGAATTAAAAAAATGTAAACAAATAAAAAATAATAATGTAGAAGATTTAATATTTATAGATATACTTATTTTAAATATAAAGAAATTTAGAAAATTGTTTTTTTATTCTAGAGAAAATTTAAATGTAGCTAATAATTATATTAAAATATTAACTAAAAACAAAGGTGCAAAGAATGATACAAAATAATAATACATTAATTAGTACAAAAATAAACAATGATATTTTAGCTAAAGAACTAAAAGATGCAAAAGTAATTAAAGAAAAGAAATGGCTATATTCATTAGCTGCATGGTTAATAAAAAATAGCACAACTGCTTCTAAAGTACAAATTGAAAGAAGAATAAATATTTCTTATAAACAAAGTCAGGGATATTTTGCAGATTATTATAGAAAAATGAACAAAACGCAAAAATCTAAATATAAAAAAGATGTTTTATCTAATGCAAATACTTTAACATATCAAAGAAAATTATCAAGACAAATGAGAGAAATTTTTTCTCTTTATAAACAAGGACAACTTTCAGAGCACTCAACATTGATTATAGAGCAAAAATTAAAACAAATAGATGGTGATAAAAATGAGTAGACAATTAGCATCAATTAGAAAAATATTTAATATAAGACCAATAGAGGGAGCAGATAAATTAGAAATGTGCAATGTATTGGGTTGGCAGTGTGTAATAGAAAAAGGAAAATTTAAAGAAGGCGATTTAGTAGTTTATTTTGAAGTTGATAGTTGGTTACCTGAAAGACCTGAATATGAATTTTTAAGAAAAAATTGCTGGAAAGAAAATGAAAATGGAAAGGGCTTTAGAATAAAAACAATAAAACTTAAAAAACAAATATCCCAAGGATTAATAATGTCAATTAATGATTGTGGATTAGTATCAAATGCATCTTTTTCAGAAAATATTGATGTTACAGAAATATTAAATGTTAAGTTATATAATCCACCAATACCTGCTTGTTTAAAAGGAAGTATCAAAGGAACTATACCAAACTTTTTACCAAAAACAGATGAGACAAGAGTACAATTATTACAAAGTGTTTTAGATAGATATAAAGGAAAACAATGTTATATTACAGAAAAAGTAGATGGTGCAAGTATAACATGCTATATAAAAGATGGTGTATTTGGAGTATGTAGCAGAAATATTGAATTGCTTGAAGGAACAGATGCATATTGGGAAACTGTAAGAAAATTAAAAATAGAAGAAAAGATGAGACAACTAATTTATAATAACCACGATGTTGCCTTACAAGGAGAATTAATAGGTCCTGGAATACAAGGGAATCCATTACAACTTGATGAGAAAACAATATTGTGGTTTAATATTTTTGATATAGTAGAATATAAATATTATGATTATGATGTATTTATAAGAGAGCTTAAACACATTGATTTGTTATCTGTTCCAATACTTAATGAACAATATGAACTTGAAAATGATATAAATAAACTTGTTGAAATGAGTATTGCCAAAAGTATATTAAATCCAAAAATTTTAAGAGAAGGTGTGGTTATAAGACCAATACATGAAAAATTAGACATGCAAATGGCACAAGGATTTGGAAATGGAAGACTATCTTTCAAAGTATTAAATCCAGAATATTTTTTGGAGAATGAGAGAGAATGAAATTAAGCAAATCTAAAATCAAAACATTTGAGACTTGTCCATTTCTTTTTAAATTAAAATATGTAGATGGCACTTTGCAAGATGGAATTAAAAATGATGCAATGATTAGAGGTATTGATATTCATGAAATGCTTGATACTTATTTTAAGCCAAAATCTCAAGAAAAAACAGATATTAAAATTAAAGACATTAAACAATTAAATGAAGAAATACAAAAACATCCAAAGTTTGAAGAACATAGAGAAGCAATTTCTAATTTTATAAATTTTAATGAACGTATGTCAAATATCATTCCAATTTATACAGAAGAGACATTAGAAGATGACACTTATAATTTAAAGGGCATTATTGATAGAGTAAATATGACAACAGATGGCAAATTAGTTTTGCTTGATTATAAAACAGGACAAAAACATCCAATTACAGATTATAGATTTGAATTAGCTTTATATACATATTTATTTGAAGTTAATCACAATACAAAAATTGATTTTTGGGGTATTTATTTTCCAGACCACGATACTGAATTAATTGAACCTGTTAATAGAGACGAAATTCAGTCTGCTATAAATCATGTTATAAAGATAAGAAAAGAAATAAAAAATTGTATTGATTTAAATAAATTTAAAAAATGCCCAAATTATAGTTGCAAATGGTGCGAAGCAAAGAAAAGGAGACTGTGTATTTAAAATGTTAATAATTGACAGCAAAGAACCTGATTGCATTATAAAACTTGTTCAAGAATATTTTAAATTATATACCGAAACAAAAGTTGAATCGCTGCCAGTAGGAGATTTTCTTTACAAAGTTGAAAATAAATTAATATGCTTTGAAAGAAAAAGTTATAGTGATTTTGTTAGTTCTTTACAGTCAGGCCATCTGATAAAACAAATGATACAAATGGAGCAATATGAAAATTCTTATTTATTAATCTCAGAATATCCTATGTTTAATGATGCATGGACAGCCAACCATCACACTGGTGCCATAGCTTCTTTGTCAGTAAGATTTCCTAAAATAAAAATATTGCATTTAAACACAGATAAATCTTTGATTTATGCAATGAGAGCGATTATAGAAAAAACAGATGATGGCAAAGAAGTAACAATAAAAGATACAGAGCTATTAAGAAAGCAATTAACACCAGAGCACTTGCATATGAGATTACTCACTTCTTTTTCTGGTATAGGACTTATCAAAGCTGAAAAATATTTACAGAACAAAGAAGTTAATAAAGAGATAGAAAGATTTATAGAAAAAATGAGAGAATTAAAGGTGATAAAAAATGTATAAATACAAAATAAAAATTGATGGCTATATATTAGCAGATGATTTAGATGATTGTATGAAACAAATGAGTTATCACTTTAAAAATTTTGATAGAGAACATAATTGTGTATTCATATCACCTAGTAAATTAGATATTCATGCAATTGCTAAAGTTGATAATAGTGGAAGGGTAATAAAATATAAATAGGTGATAAAATGAAAATTAAAAGAGTAGGATTAATATTTGATAAAGAAACAAAAAATCATACTATTTATAGAAAAGATTGTTTTCCAAGAATTACAAATAACATTCCAATAACAGAAAACTTTGATAATTCTAAACTTATTGGAATAGCACAAGCTAAAGTAGTTGGCAATAAATTAATAATAGAAGGAGAAATTGATAAAGAATGGAAAGATAAAATAATATTAAACAATATAACTATTTCTCCTCAAATTCTTGTAGAAGCAAAAGAAGATAAGATAAATGGAGTCTGTGTAGTTGTAGATGCAAAACTTATTAGTGCATCATTGATTTTAGATTTGTACAAAATGTCACACTGCAAAAAGAGGAAAAAATGAAATATGTGTTATGGAGTGGCGGATATGATTCAACTTATGTATTATTAGATTTATTAAAAAATTCTTCAGAAGAAAATCCAGTTACTGCAATTAGCATTAATCATGTTTGTTTAGATAAAAAACAATATAAATTAGAATGTATTACAAGAGAAAAAATAAAGAGACAGTTTAAAAAAGATGGATATCATTTGTTGCATAGAATTATAAACATTAGCTCAAACATGAATGTTCAAATAGTTGATAATTCATTAGCTCAACCCTTTATGTGGAGCACTTCAGTATTATCATTTTTAACATCAGGCGATGAGCTATATTTTGGATATATTAAAAAAGATGATTTTTGGCATATTAAACATGAATTCAATGAAATGATTTTTGGAATAGCAAAAGCTATGCAAAAAGAAATTGCTATATTTTATCCATTAGAATATATACTTAAAGAAGATATTATTAAAGAATTAGGAAAATATGCAAATTTATGTTGGACTTGTGATGAACCAATTAAAAATAAACAATGTGGAAAGTGTTATAAGTGTAAAGAGGCAAAATGGAACTCCATAAATGGCAAGAAGAAGCACTAACTGCTTGGAATAAAACTAAGCAGGGAATAATAGAAGCTGGGACAGGAACAGGCAAGACACAGATAGCTTTAGAAATAATTAAAAAATTTAAAACTAAAACATTAATTGCTGTTCCAACTACAGAATTAATATCACAATGGAGACAAGACTTAATTAAACTTGGTATTCCAAAAGCACTAATTGGACAGCTAGGCGATGGCCAACAGCAATTAAATAAATATACAATTGGCACATTTAATTCTATAAGAGGAAAAGAACTTACAGAGTTTGATTTAATAATTGTAGATGAAATACATCATTTATCTAGCACTTTTAATAAAAATATTTTATCATTACCTTGTAAATATTTTATGGGACTTAGCGCAACAATTAAAAAAACAGACAATTCTCACAAAATAATAATTGATAAATATCCTATTATTTATACATATACACAAAAAAGAGCTATATCAGATAAAATTTTAGCTAACTATACTTTAATTCCTGTCTATGTAAAATTAAATGAACATGAGCAAAGAGAATATGATATTGCTGATATTTATATAAAAACTCATTTTTTAAAATTTGAATATGATTTAAAAAAGATTCATGCAATTGCATCAAACTATATGCATCCAGACCATGATGAAGCTAAAAAGATTGCACAAATGATTAACAAAAGAAAAGAAATTGTCATGAATTCACAGCAAAGAATTGAAAGAGCAGCACAGCTTATAAATGAAAGAGGCAAATATGAAAAAATAATAGTGTTTAGTGAAAGTATTGAAACTGCTCAAAAAATTTATGATTTAATTGATGGATATCATAAATTTATTTATCATAGCAAATTAACAAAAAAAGAACGCAATGAAATTTATAAAAAATTTAAAGATATGAAATATGGAGTTATTATTTCTTGCAAAGCTTTAGAAGAAGGAGTAGATTTTCCAAGCTGCAAAATGGGTATTATTGCTGGAGGCACTTCACAGCATAGACAAGCTATACAAAGATTGGGCAGATTTCTTAGAAAATATGATGATATGGAAGCAGAAGTATTTGATATTGTAGTCTCTCGGACTATTGATTATTCATGGTTTTTAAAGAGATATAAATAATATACTATAATATATATATTACAGAATAATTAAGTATATAAATAAGCTTAACTTTAATATATTATAAAATAATATATAGGAGGCAAAAAATGGTAAAAGAATTTGAAGTCGGAAAATATTATAAAATAAAGTTTAAGACAAAAGAAGAAGCAGAGAAATCATGGGACCATTTTAATGAAGATATGCTTAATGGAACTATTGGGAAAGTTGTTAAATGTCTTAAAGTATTGGGGGTAATATATAGTTCTTCAGGAGAAAAAAGACAAGAAGTAGTTTTTGAGAATATTGGTAAATATTCTGAATATTATTATTGGTTACCTGAACATTTTGAAGAAGTCAAAGAAGGCAAAGTCGTAAAACAACAACATCCAAAATATCTTGTAATTACAGAAAGCTGTCAAAATTTGAATTTAGCTAATGACTTAAATAACATAAAAGAAGATAGCAAAGTTTATCTATTAAAACCTTTCTTGAGAATATCAAAGAAAACAATCTTGAGAAGAGAAAAGATGAGATGAGATGATATCTGAAAATCAATGGGTAATGGGTTACATAGACAAACAAACTTGTGCTGATGGTGAAAACTCACATGAATTCACAGAAGATTTTATAGTTGAAGATGGCGAAAAAGTAAAAATAATACATTGTAAAAAATGTGGATATTGGTATTGACAAAATAAAAAAGAGATAAACACAAATGATAATTCCAAACGAAGTATTAAATATAATGGATAAATTAAAGAAAAACAATTATGAAGCATATATAATTGGTGGTGCAGTTAGAGATATTTTATTGAATCTAGAACCACATGATTATGATATATTTACAAATGCAACAGCATTGGCAACTGGAATAATCACAGACGATAAACAATGGATGTTTGAACAATTTAAATTATATAAAGAAAAGAGGTGAAAGAGAATGGAAATAGAATATGAAGAAATAATAGATGATGAAGAAAAGAATATGAATGCAGCATCTTTGGAAGATGTAAAAAATAGTATTGAAGCCACAGGACAATTTATGCGGTGGTTTATGGAATTGTCTAACCAGCAATATAATGGCAAAACTGTAGAATTAACAAAGAGAATTAATTTATTGCAGGGTTGCTAAAATGGTAGGCTTCATACCACAAATGTCTAAGATAAAAATAGAAAAAGGGCAAAAGCCCTATAAAATTGTTAAAAAAGAAAAATTAAATTTTCAATCCGAGTAGGATTGGAATTTTCTTTTTATTTTTTATTTTTGCTAAAATTTTCTTTCCTGCAGAACCAACTAATTTTCCTGCTGATTTTGCATCAAAATATTCTTTTAGTTTGGTTAGTACAACAATTACAAAAGTAAATACTGCTGCCCAAATTATTGTTGCTGTTAAATCATTACCTATCAACATTGATATTGCAGTAATGAATGCTGTCAATATTGTAGGAATCATATATTCCCAAAATTTATTCATTTTTGTTTCCTCCTTATAGATATTGTGTTACATTATATAAAAATGTATCTATATATCCATATGCTGTATATGTTATATTAGCACTTTTTATTTCAAATTTAATATATACATTTGTCCAAGATGTCACATCTTGATTAATTGTTATGCCCAATATATCAAATGGTGTATCATATGAGTTCCCGCATACTGAGATGAAACCACTTGCTAGAATGTCAGTGGTCTGCATTCTTATACAAAATCCACCACCAGAAGTTTGAGATGATGTAGACCAATCATCTGATACTCCGTTTAATAGTGTTATATTATTTGTTGCACCATCTGTTAATATGATTCTAAAATAAGCTTGTCCACTACCAGATGCTGATTGAGCATTATACCAATTTCCAAAAGCTTCAATAGTGTTATTTTTTAAATTGTTTTTATTTGTTATAGAAGTTATAATAGCACCAATAGGTGAATACATTCTTATGCTACCATTTGTTTCTGTAATAGTAGCACCAGCTCCAATAACTGTAGTCCATTTATTTGTATCAACTATCCCATCTTCAAAATCATCATAAATATCAAATTTATTTAAAAATAATTCATCACTTCCTGTATTTCTAAATTTAATCATGCTCCTAACCCCATAAAACACAGTGTTGTTGTATTACTTCCACTACATATAGCTGCAAATTGAATTTTACTTATATTATTAAACATCTTATATCCACCAGCTTTAATATATGTATTATTAGTTGTTGCTGTTGCCCCAAAATTAAAATAACAATCACTTACACCAGCATTATAAACTATTAAATTTCTAATTGTTGATGTTGTTAATGTTGTAAATGTTAATGCTGAACTTGCTGAAGTTACTGCAAGTTGATTTAACTCTTTAATACTTAGCATTCCAGCATTTCCAGATTTACCAAATCCTGTAATTCTTATTGTAGAAGTTCCTGAACTTGTTATTGCTGAAAAACTTGAAATATTTGTATTTGTTAATGTTAAAGCCTTTCCTGCTGCTAACTTATATCCTGTTGTTAAACTTGCAGAAGTATCTAAATCTATATAAGCATCTACACTACCAATATTTTCTATTTCAACTTTATTAACACTGCTAGTTCCCAATGTTGAAAATGAAGCATTGGCTCCGCCTGTTTGTGCTGTAATATTTAAAACTTCTGTTATATCAGCAAACATATCAAGTTGTTCTGTTAAAACTAATCTTGTTGAACCATCTTCACTAATAATCATTTTATTTAAATTATCATCAAAATATATTTGCCCTTGTGTTATTGATGGTGATGATATTAGTGGTGTTAGTTTTGCTGAACCTTTTGTTTCTTTTGCCATTTTTTTACCTCGCCTTTAAATTTACTTGTGTTTGATTTTGAATTGCATCATTTATTGGATTACCAGATGCAAAATAATATCTAACTGCATCAGTAGTTACAACACTTCTCTTTGCTAAGACAAAACAATTTCCTCTTGATGACATACTTCTAAGAGCAACAAAAGATGATGTGATAGTTGCTAAATATATATATGATGTACTATAATAACTGGCTGAATAATTATCAATAAGTGTTTTTGTATTTGTTGTTATATCATATTCATATATTAATCCACTATATGCAAATAAATATAATGTTGTATCATCTTTTTTTTCTATACCTGAATATCTATAATCATCTTCTATATCTTCAGTTGATATAACTGAAAAAGTACTACCATTATATAATTTTAATGATAATGGTGATGCATTATCTCCTGTTATTAAATAAATACTACTATCTGAAAATGCAACAAATCCACTTAATATGTCTATGCTAGAAACTGAAACAGTAAATATATGTGTAAGTGTATTTGTAGAAAAAATATATTTACATACTGATATTTTATCATCTGAATTATTACCAATTACTATATAAGCAGTATCACTATCTTTGTAGCATATTCTACAAAAATCTATAGTTGATGATTGAGCTATATTTGCTAAATTTGTACTATTAGTCCATGATATTCCATTCCATGTATGCACATACATTGTTGTGGTGCTACCATTATCTGTAGCAGTTATAAATATTGCATTTGTAGGAGAAAATACTTTTAGTGGAAGAGCGGCTGTTTGTGAATATGCTGGTACTGTACCAGTAAAACCAGAATATACAGAAATTCCATTTTTATAAATATTACTTGCTGTCCAAGAAAAATAATTGTCATTATCAATTCCCTCTACTCCTAAATTACTTGGTAATACATGACTAGTAAATGTTTTATTTATTAAATCTACTTCAACTGCAGAACTTATAGTACTATATATTAATTTGCTAGGTGACATGTTTGATATCATTAGTGGTATTGTTGTTAATGCTAAAGATTGATTTACACATAAAGAAGCTGGAAAATTATTTAACTCAATTCCACTTTCAGCAACTTTATTACTATAGCTTATCATTTAATATACCCCCATTATTCTTATTTCACTTGTGCCTGAACTTGTTATTCCTGCAATTGTATTTATTGAACTGCTACAATTATTTATAACATATATTTCTCCTGCTTGCAATATCATATTGCTTGTAGTTGCAGGTGATGTTGTATTTATAAATGTATCGCTATTTCCAATATTTGATAAAATAATATCTTTATAATGTATTGTATCTGTAAATGTTACAGTAGCATTTGAAGTAGAGCAACTTAATGTTAAATTTTGTTTATTAATTTTTGTGCCTTCTAAGTCTCCTCCAAATACATTGCAAATTAAATAACCATTTAATGTAGCATCAGCTGGTTGTGCAGAGATATAATCAAAACTAACATTATCTAATATAACATTATCACCATTTGTTTTTAACACAAAATCTGTTCCTGCTACAGAGTTATCTAAATCAATATACCAAGTATTTGAACCAATTACTTTAAACTCAATTCTATTTGGCTTTGTTATTGTTGTACAATTAACTTGTCCACCATATTTATAATAAACTGTTATTGAAATGCAATCAACTGATGCAATTACAGTTACTCCAGCATTATCATCTTTTATAGCGCAAGATAAAACTATTCCAAAATCAGTATCATTAATATCTGCTGGTGTCCAAGCTGCACTCCACATATCAGTTCCACTACCATAATCAATTGTAGTTTCTGTTGTACCCCAATTTGTTGCTGTTATTGCTTTATTTGTTGCTTCAACTACACCAGCTCTTAAAAGTTTTACAGCAGAATCTCTAACATATTCTAATGTTGTTACAGAATGACTTGCTTTTCTTTCTATGCTAACTTTAATTCCTAAAATTTCTGCTGATGTTGGAATAGCAAAACTATAATTTGATAATTTTAAATAATGTGTAGTAACTGTACTTGTTCCAGCATAACTTGCAGTTGCATATAAATTATCACTTATTTCTGCATTAGAAGGACTATTCCAAGTTATAGTTCCAACAGTATTATCATCTGCTGCTGTTGAAGCATATTTTAAAGAATTTAAAGATGAACCAACAAATGTATTCATAGAGCTTTCTGTTTTTTGGAAATCAATTACATTATTTTGTGTAAGTTCTTGCTTATTTTCAGACCAACCTGCT
>Ga0074195_1003284_pt1 | contig 15642 bp, 12 predicted proteins | sample EPASupsiteHSE623_FD_64525 | JGI IMG/M metagenome (GOLD analysis project Ga0074195, IMG submission 64525) | Bioremediated contaminated groundwater from EPA Superfund site, New Mexico - Sample HSE6-23 | ecosystem: Environmental > Aquatic > Deep subsurface > Groundwater > Contaminated ...
AACTTGGCCGCCAGCACCATCGTGATTGCCGCCGTCAGTGTGGTCTTGCCATGGTCTACGTGTCCTATCGTCCCTACGTTCACGTGCGGCTTGGTGCGCTCAAATTTGGCCTTTGCCATTATGATTCCTTTATCGTTTTTCCAAAGAGCAATAGAATAAAAATCAATACAGTGATGCGGTTATTTTTTGTTTATGATCGCCTCGGCAACACTCTTCGGCGCCTCGGTGTAGTGCTTGAATTCCATGGTATAGGTAGCCCGGCCTTGCGACAGGGAACGTAGCGTAGTCGAATAGCCAAACATCTCGGCCAGAGGCACTTCGGCCTTCACTAGCTTGATACCACCAATCTGGTCTTCCATGCCTTGCACAATCCCACGCCGACTAGACAGGTCCCCCATGACATTGCCCATATACTCCTCCGGCGTCTCCACCTCGACTGCCATCATCGGCTCGAGCAATACCGGGCTGGCCTTGCGCATAGCATCCTTGAAGGCCATGGAGGCCGCCATCTTGAAGGCATTTTCGTTCGAGTCGACGTCATGAGAGGAACCGTCGAACAGCGTAACCTTTACGTCAACCACAGGGAATCCTGCCAGCACGCCATTTGGTAACGTCTCAACCAAGCCCTTTTCCACCGCCGGAATGAATTCGCGCGGCACCGTGCCGCCCTTAATGGCATCGATGAACTCAAATCCCTTGCCGGTCTCGTTAGGCTCCAGCTTGATCCAGACGTGGCCATATTGCCCACGACCACCGGATTGCTTGACAAACTTGCCTTCCTGTTCAACAGCCTTTCTAATGGCTTCGCGGTAGGCGACCTGGGGAGCGCCAACGTTGGCTTCAACACTAAATTCGCGGCGCATGCGGTCAACAATGATTTCAAGGTGCAATTCACCCATGCCTGAGATAATGGTCTGACTGGATTCTTCATCGGTGCGCACGCGGAAAGACGGGTCTTCCTGCGCCAGACGATTTAAGGCAAGGCCCATTTTTTCCTGGTCAGCCTTGGTCTTCGGCTCCACGGCAACGTGGATCACGGGCTCAGGAAACACCATGCGCACCAGAGTAATGACCTTGGCTGGATCGCACAAAGTTTCACCCGTAGTAGCCTCCTTTAGGCCTACGGCGGCGGCAATATCGCCCGCATAAACTTCCTTAATTTCCTCGCGCTGGTTCGCGTGCATCTGCAGAATACGACCGATACGCTCTTTGCGCCCTTTGATTGGGTTAAAAATGGTGTCGCCGGTTTTAACCATGCCGGAATAAACCCGGAAGAAGGTCAATTGCCCCACAAACGGGTCAGTCATGATCTTGAAAGCCAGCGCTGAAAATGCCTCATCGTCGGCGGCTCTGCGCTCACCAATGGTATCGTTCTCAAGATGGCCGGTCACCGGAGGAATATCGGTAGGTGCTGGCAGATACTCAATCACCGCGTCCAGCATTGCCTGCACACCTTTGTTCTTGAAGGCTGAGCCGCATAGCATCGGCACAATCTCATTGGCTATGGTGCGCTTGCGCAAGCCTTGCTTGATTTCGGCTTCAGTCAGCGCGCCTTGTTCGAGGTATTTGTTCATCAATTCCTCGGAAGCTTCGGCTGCCGCCTCAACCATCTTCTCATGCCATTCCTGGGCCAAGCCCATCAGATCAGCCGGAATTTCGCCATAGGCAAATTTGATACCCTGACTGGCAACATCCCATACGATCGACTTCATCTTGACCAGGTCGATCACCCCCTCGAACTTTTCCTCGGCGCCAATCGGGATTTGCAGCGGAATCGGATTGGCCTTGAGACGTGAGCGCATCTGGTCGTGAACTTTGAAAAAGTCAGCGCCCTGGCGATCCATCTTATTAATGAACGCAAGCCTTGGCACGCCATATTTCGTGGCCTGCCGCCATACAGTCTCGGACTGCGGTTGCACGCCGCCTACTGCGCAATACACCATGCAGGCGCCATCGAGTACGCGCATCGAGCGCTCGACCTCGATGGTGAAGTCGACGTGTCCCGGAGTGTCGATGATATTGACGCGATGTTCGGGGAAGTTATTGCCCATCCCCTTCCAGAAACAGGTGGTGGCCGCAGATGTGATAGTGATGCCACGCTCCTGCTCCTGCTCCATCCAGTCCATGGTCGCAGCGCCATCATGTACCTCGCCAATCTTGTGATTGACGCCGGTATAGAATAGGATGCGCTCGGTCGTGGTAGTTTTACCGGCGTCGATATGCGCACTGATGCCAATATTACGGTAGCGCTCAATTGGGGTCTTGCGGGCCATTCTATTGTCCTGCCTTTTCTAAGCCAAACCGCCTGGGCACCCAACAAGGTTGAAGCGCCGAGGCGGCATAGGTAATTGCAACGCGCCCTTAGCCGGGCGCAAAGCTCGATTAAAAACGGAAATGCGAGAAGGCCTTGTTGGCCTCTGCCATGCGATGCACCTCATCACGCTTCTTCATCGCTGCGCCACGCCCTTCTGATGCCTCGATCAATTCGCTGGCAAGCCGCTGATCCATGGACTTCTCGGAACGCTTGCGTGCCGCTTCGCGCAACCAGCGCATAGAGAGCGCCAAGCGGCGCGACGGACGAACCTCGACAGGCACCTGATAGTTTGCGCCACCGACACGACGGCTCTTGACTTCAACAATCGGTTTTACGTTGTTGACCGCCTGCATGAACACTTCCAGCGGATCCTTGCCACTCTTGCTGGCAATGGTATTAAAAGCGCCGTAGATAATGCGTTCCGCGACCGATTTCTTGCCGGAATCCATCACCACGTTAACGAATTTTGAGACATCTACGCTACCGAACTTCGGGTCCGGCAGGATGTCGCGCTTGGGTACTTCCCTACGTCTTGGCATAATTTACCTTTACTTCTCTTCTGACGACCGTTGGTCTATCGTGGTTCACTATTTTCACGCGGCTTTCGGGCGCTTGGCACCGTACTTGGAGCGGGATTGTTTGCGATTCTTGACGCCTTGCGTATCAAGGCTGCCACGTACAATGTGATAGCGTACCCCTGGCAAGTCCTTGACGCGACCACCGCGGATCAGAACAACGGAGTGTTCCTGCAAGTTGTGGCCTTCTCCTCCGATATAGGAGATGACTTCAAAACCATTGGTCAGGCGTACCTTGGCTACCTTACGTAGCGCCGAGTTCGGTTTTTTCGGGGTCGTGGTATAAACGCGGGTACAGACTCCACGTTTGGCCGGACAACTGGCCAGCGCAGGCACCTTGCTTTTCGATTGCGGCGCTTGACGCGGCTTACGCACAAGTTGGTTAATAGTTGGCATTAGTATTCCCAGGCTATTTCAAGCATTCCACAAGTATTCGGCTCCCCTGCGGGGAGCAAAGAGGCCGGATTATATGAATGAAAGGGCGGAGCGTCAACTCGCTTGCGCATCCCCGGCTATTGATTCAGTTTCTTCCGGCGTTTCTATTGCCGCAGCTTCCACCTGTCCCGCTGCTGCATCCTCGCCAAGCGCCTGCATACGGCGCGCGCGGTGGTAGGCAAGACCAGTGCCTGCGGGAATAAGGCGGCCGACAATAACGTTCTCCTTGAGTCCGCGCAACTCGTCGCGCTTGCCCATGATTGCCGCTTCGGTCAGCACCCGCGTGGTTTCCTGGAAGGAGGCAGCTGAAATGAACGAATCTGTCGACAGCGAAGCCTTGGTAATGCCAAGCAATACATATTCGTATTGCGCCCCACGCTTCCCGCCATTGATCATCTTATCATTCTCGTCGAGAACTTCCGCGCGCTCTACCTGCTCCTCACGGATGAAATGGGTGTCTCCCGGCTCTGTAATAAGCACACGGCGCAGCATCTGGCGCACAATAACCTCGATGTGCTTGTCGTTGATCTTCACCCCCTGTAGGCGATATACGTCCTGAACCTCGTCGATGATATAGCGAGCCAATTCCTCGACGCCCTTCAAACGCAGGATGTCATGCGGGTCAGCTGGGCCATCCACGATCAATTCGCCTTTGTTAACCACCTGGCCATCGTGGGCCATGACATGTTTTTCCTTGGTGATCAGATACTCGTGCGCGGTGCCATCCGGCTCGGTAATGACCAGTCGCTGCTTGCCCTTGGTATCCTTGCCAAACGAAACGGTACCTGTCACTTCCGCCAGGATGCCGGGGTCTTTTGGCGTACGCGCTTCGAACAGTTCCGCCACACGCGGCAGGCCGCCTGTAATATCGCGCGTCTTCGACGATTCCTGCGGAATACGGGCAAGAATGTCGCCAAGGCTAACATTTTGGCCTTCCTTGACGGTGATCAGCGAACCGACCTGGAAAGTAATGGTTACCGGGTGATCCGTGCCATGGATAGTTACTTCCTGTCCATTTTCATCGAGCAACTTGACCTGAGGCCGCAGCCCCTTGGCCTGAGTCTTAGTGCCGCGTTTCGAGTCGATGACAACCAGCGTTGACAGCCCCGTAACTTCGTCAATCTGCTTGGCAACGGTTACCCCTTCCTCGACATGCTCGAATTTGACGGTGCCGCTGTACTCGGTAACGATCGGACGAGTATGCGGGTCCCAAGTTGCCAACACCAGACCAGCTTTGATTTGCTTGCCGTCGTCAACCAGCAAAGTGGCGCCGTAGGGTATTTTGTGACGCTCGCGCTCACGCTCGTTGTCATCGACGACCATCACTTCCCCGGAGCGGGAAATAACGATTTTCTCGCCCTTCGGGTTGGTAATGTAGCGCATTGGCTGTGTAAAGCGGATGGTTCCGGTGCTCTTCGCCTCAACCTGGCTTTGCGCAGCGGCACGCGATGCGGCACCGCCAACGTGGAAGGTGCGCATGGTCAACTGCGTGCCCGGCTCGCCAATGGATTGGGCGGCGATAACACCTACTGCCTCGCCCACATTCACCAACATGCCGCGGCCAAGATCGCGACCATAACACTTGGCGCATAGACCATAACGTGTTTCACAGTTCAGTGGGGTACGCACGCGCGCTTCGTCGATGCTGAGCGTTTCTATAAGGTCTACCGCGTCCTCATCGAGCAAGGTTCCCGTTGAAATCAAAACTTCCTGAGTGTCTGGATGAAGTATGTCGGCAGTCAACACGCGGCCGAGAATTCGCTCACGTAGCGGTTCAACCACTTCGCCACCTTCAACCAATGCTTTCATCGAGAAACCTTGGTCGGTGCCGCAATCATCTTCGATCACCACCAAATCTTGGGTTACATCGACCAGCCGGCGCGTTAGGTAGCCCGAATTAGCCGTTTTCAGTGCCGTATCCGCCAAACCCTTGCGAGCGCCGTGAGTCGAGATGAAATACTGGAGAACGTTAAGTCCTTCGCGAAAGTTTGAAGTAATAGGCGTTTCGATAATCGAACCGTCCGGCTTCGCCATCAGACCGCGCATGCCCGCCAACTGGCGAATTTGCGCCGCGGAACCGCGCGCGCCCGAATCGGCCATCATGTAGATCGAATTAAAAGACTCTTGGGGAACTGTCTTGCCATGGCGATCAACCACCTGCTGGACAGACAACTGGTCCATCATTGCCTTGGCAACCTGGTCACCGGCGCGGCCCCATATATCGACCACCTTATTGTAGCGCTCACCGACAGTGACAAGGCCGGAGGTATATTGTTTCTCAATTTCCTTCACCTCGACTTCAGCCGCATCGATAATGCCGTGCTTCTGTCTAGGTACCTGCATGTCATCAATGCAAATCGAGATGCCGGAACGTGTTGCATGCGTAAACCCGGCCTGCAGCAGTTTGTCTGCAAAAACCACCGTGTCTTTCAGTCCGCAACGACGGAAACAGGTATTGATCAGCTTTGAAATTTCTTTCTTTTTGAGCGGCTTGTTGAGTACCGAGAAGGGCAATCCCGGCGGCAAAATATCGGAAAGCAGCGCGCGTCCGGCGGTGGTTTCATAGCGAACTATTTTTTCCGTCTTGCTGCCATCCTCATTAACTTCATATTCGCGAATGCGGGCCAAAATGCGCGCATGTAAATCGATCTGCCCGGATTCGTATGCGCGTTTAATTTCGGAAACATCGGCAAAGGCCATGCCTTCGCCGCGCGCATTGATACAATCACGTGTCGCGTAATACAGGCCTAGCACCACGTCCTGCGAGGGAACGATAATCGGATCGCCATTGGCGGGCGAAAGAATGTTGTTGGTGGACAACATCAGGGTACGCGCTTCCATTTGCGCTTCCAGCGAAAGCGGCACATGCACGGCCATCTGGTCGCCGTCGAAGTCGGCATTGAACGCTACGCAGACCAGCGGATGCAACTGGATTGCCTTGCCTTCTATCAGTGTCGGCTCAAACGCCTGGATGCCGAGGCGGTGCAGTGTTGGCGCCCGGTTCAGCATCACCGGGTGCTCGCGGATAACTTCTTCCAGAATGTCCCACACCACCGGCGTCTCGGCTTCAACTTCCTTCTTTGCCGCCTTGATGGTGGTGGCAATGCCCATCTTTTCGAGGCGCTCGAAGATGAAAGGCTTGAACAGCTCCAGCGCCATCTTCTTCGGCAGGCCACACTGGTGCAACTTGAGTTGCGGCCCCACCACGATCACCGAACGGCCGGAATAGTCAACGCGCTTGCCCAGCAGGTTCTGGCGGAAGCGCCCTCCCTTGCCCTTGATCATGTCGGCGAGCGACTTCAGCGGGCGTTTGTTGGCGCCAGTCATCGCTTTGCCGCGACGGCCATTATCGAGCAGCGAGTCAACGGCTTCCTGCAACATGCGCTTCTCGTTGCGCACAATAATGTCGGGCGCTTTGAGATCAAGCAAACGCTTAAGGCGATTGTTGCGATTAATTACGCGGCGATACAGATCGTTCAGGTCTGACGTGGCAAAGCGCCCGCCGTCAAGCGGCACCAATGGGCGCAAATCTGGCGGTAGCACCGGCAATACTTCAAGAATCATCCACTCCGGCTTGATGCCGGAATGCTGGAATCCCTCCAGCACCTTGAGACGCTTCGAGTATTTCTTGACTTTGGCCTCGGAACCCGTGCTTTCGAGGTCACGGCGCAAGGAATCGACTTCACGGTAAATGTCAAGAGAATGCAGCAATTCGCGCACACCTTCGGCACCCATTACGGCAGTAAAGTCATCGCCGTATTCCTCGACCTTGGCAAGATAGTCGTCTTCCGTCAGCAATTGGCCGCGAGTGAGCGGCGTCATGCCCGGATCGACTACGACAAAGGCCTCAAAATAAAGCACTCGCTCGATATCGCGCAGGGTCATGTCGAGCACCATGCCAAGACGGCTCGGCAGGCTCTTCAGGAACCAGATGTGGGCAACCGGGGATGCCAGTTCGATATGACCCATGCGCTCGCGCCGCACCTTCGACTGCGTGACTTCGACGCCGCACTTCTCACAAATCACGCCGCGATGCTTGAGACGCTTGTACTTGCCGCAAAGGCATTCATAGTCCTTGACCGGGCCGAATATCTTGGCGCAAAACAAACCATCGCGCTCCGGCTTGAAGGTGCGGTAATTAATCGTCTCCGGCTTCTTTACTTCGCCATATGACCAAGAACGTATCTTGTCCGGCGACGCAAGACCGATGGTGATTGCGTCGAATTCTTCTTCTTTCGTTACCTGCTTAAATAAATCGAGCAGTGCTTTCATTTAGTCACTCCTACCAGGGGTGATACTTCAAATCTGTTGTAGTAAATCCGTCGATCCGAATTGCATGGCATTTCAGATCGATTGCGTCTTGTCTTAATAGCGTTCAAGGTCAATGTCGATCGCTAGCGAACGAATTTCCTTCACCAGTACGTTAAAGGATTCCGGCATGCCGGCTTCGATCTTGTGCTCACCCTTGACAATGCTTTCGTAGACCTTGGTACGGCCGGAAACGTCGTCGGACTTGACCGTGAGCATCTCCTGCAGCACATAGGAAGCGCCGTAGGCTTCAAGCGCCCATACTTCCATTTCGCCAAAGCGCTGGCCGCCAAATTGCGCCTTGCCGCCGAGCGGCTGCTGCGTAACCAAGCTATATGGGCCAGTGGACCGCGCATGCATCTTGTCATCGACGAGATGGTGCAGTTTCAATACATGCATATAGCCACAGGTCGCCTCACGCTCAAAGGCTTCGCCAGAACGACCATCGTATAACGTCACTTGACCAGAAGTTGGCAAGCCGGCCAATTCCAGCATGGCCTTGATCTCCGATTCATCGGCACCATCAAACACCGGCGTTGCGAACGGCACGCCTGCGGTCAGGTTCTGCGCCAATTCGATCACCTCTTGGTCAGTCAAGCTGGCGATGTCCTCGCTCTTGCCACTGGAGTTGTATATCTTGTCGAGATAGCCACGTATCGATGCAATACTCGCCTGCTGGCGTAGCATCTCGTCTATCTTCTGGCCCAATCCCTTGGCTGCCCAACCAAGGTGGGCTTCCAGGATTTGTCCGATATTCATGCGCGATGGCACGCCGAGCGGATTGAGCACGATGTCGGCCGGAGTACCGTCAGCCATGTGAGGCATATCCTCCACTGGCACGATGCGCGACACGACCCCCTTGTTACCGTGGCGACCCGCCATCTTGTCGCCGGGTTGCAGGCGGCGCTTGACGGCAAGATAGACCTTGACCATTTTCTGCACGCCAGGAGGCAACTCGTCGCCCTGGGTAAGCTTCTTTTTCTTTTCCTCGAAAGCGAGATCGAAATTTTTTCGGGTCTGTTCCAGGCTTTCACGCAGGTTTTCAAGCTGTGCCGCCACATCGTCGCTGGCAAGGCTGATGTCAAACCAGTGGTGTGGATCCAACGAAGCCAGATACGCCTTGGTGATGGCGGTGCCCTTGGCCAGTTTTTTCGGCCCCTTGTTGGCAGGCTTGCCGATCAGTAGTTTTTCGATCCGCGCAAAGGTGTCACGTTCTACGATGCGCATTTGATCGGCAAGATCCGTCTTGTAGCGCCGCAGTTCGTCATTGATGATTTGCTGGGCGCGCTGGTCACGCTCGATACCTTCGCGTGTGAACACCTGAACATCGATCACCGTGCCGATCATGCCCGAAGGCACGCGCAGACTCGTATCTTTCACGTCGGACGCCTTCTCGCCGAAGATGGCGCGCAACAGTTTCTCTTCCGGCGTCAGCTGGGTTTCGCCCTTGGGTGTCACCTTGCCTACCAGAACATCGCCGGCCTCGACTTCAGCGCCGATATAGATGATGCCCGATTCATCGAGGCGGCCAAGCTGGGCTTCACCCAATGTCGCGATATCGCGCGTGATTTCTTCAGCGCCAAGCTTGGTATCGCGCGCAACGACCGTCAGTTCCTCGATATGGATCGAAGTAAACCGATCGTCGCCAACCACGCGTTCAGAAATGAGGATCGAATCCTCGAAGTTGTAGCCGTTCCACGGCATGAAAGCCACCAGCATGTTCTGGCCCAGCGCTAGTTCGCCCATGTCTGTCGATGCGCCATCGGCGATGACGTCGCCCTTGGCGATAATATCGCCCACATTGACCAGCGGCCGCTGGTTGATATTGGTATTCTGGTTGGAACGGGTGTATTTGATCAGGTTGTATATATCGACGCCAACTTCACCAATCACTGCCTCTTCGTCATGCACGCGCACCACAATGCGGTTGGCGTCGATGTAATCCACGATGCCGCCGCGCAATGCCTGCACTGTGGTGCCAGAGTCAACCGCAACGGTACGTTCAATACCCGTCCCCACCAGTGCTTTCTCGGCACGCAGACAAGGAACCGCTTGACGCTGCATGTTGGCGCCCATCAACGCGCGATTGGCGTCATCGTGCTCCAGGAACGGAATCAGCGAAGCCGCTACCGAGACGATCTGTCCCGGTGCCACGTCCATGTAATGCACCTCTTCCGGTACCTTCAGCTCGAACTCGCCCTTGAAGCGGCATGACACCAATTCATCGACAAGCTTGCCTTTACCGTCAAGCTGGGCATTGGCCTGGGCAATAACGAAATTACCTTCCTCAATCGCCGAAAGCGACTCGATCTGGTCAGTGACATGGCCATTTTCCACCTTGCGGTAGGGTGTTTCCATGAAGCCATACTGGTTGGTATGCGCATACAGGGCCAGAGAGTTGATCAGGCCGATATTCGGACCTTCCGGTGTTTCAATTGGGCAAACGCGACCATAGTGCGTCGGGTGCACGTCGCGCACCTCAAAACCCGCTCTTTCGCGCGTCAATCCGCCCGGCCCGAGCGCTGAGACACGGCGCTTGTGGGTAATCTCGGAGAGCGGGTTGGTCTGGTCCATAAACTGCGACAGCTGGCTGGAACCGAAAAATTCCTTGATCGCGGCACTGATCGGCTTGGCGTTGATCAGGTCGTGCGGCATCAGATTATCCGACTCGGCCTGATTAAGCCGTTCCTTGACGGCCCGTTCGACACGCACCAGGCCGGATCGGAACTGGTTTTCCGCCAATTCGCCGACGGAACGCACGCGACGGTTTCCGAGATGGTCGATATCGTCGATCTCGCCACGTCCGTTACGCAGTTCCACCAGAATACGAATCACATCGATAATGTCTTCATTCGACAAGGTGCCCATGCCTTCAATTTCCGGGCGACCGACGCGGCGATTGAATTTCATGCGGCCAACAGCGGACAGGTCGTAGCGATCTTCCGAATAAAACAGGCTCTTGAACAAGGTCTCGACAGAATCTTCTGTCGGCGGTTCTCCAGGACGCATCATGCGATAGATGGCGACTTTTGCCCCGAGCTGGTCAGCGGTTTCATCGGCGCGCAAGGTCGTGGAAATATAAGGCCCACGATCCAGATCGTTGATATATAAAGTCTTCAGCGTCTCGACACCGGATACTCTAAGTTTGGTGAGTAAATCCTCCGTCAGCTCATCGTTGGCGTTGGCCAGAATCTCACCGGTTTCCGCATCAATGATGTTCTGCGCCACGATACGGCCAACGACAAAATCATCCGGCACAACGACCTGCTTGATACCGGCTTCGGCCAGATCACGAATGTGTTTCGCGGTAATGCGCTTGTCCTTGGGAACAATTATCTTTCCCTGTTTCCCGACAAAATCGAATTTGGCAGTCTCGCCGCGCAGACGCTCCGGCACCAGTTCAAACTCGATGTCTTTCTTCGACAGTTGGAAAGCATCGAACTCATAGAAGGTGGCAAGTATTTGTTCCGCAGTCAGCCCAATCGCCTTGAGCAGAATGCTTACTGGCATTTTGCGGCGGCGGTCGACGCGGAAATACAGCAAGTCCTTGGGGTCGAACTCGAAATCTAGCCACGAGCCGCGATAGGGAATAATGCGCGCCGAGAACAGCAGTTTGCCAGAGCTATGGGTTTTACCCCGGTCATGCTCGAAGAACACGCCAGGGGAACGATGCAACTGAGATACGATAACGCGCTCGGTGCCGTTGATTACAAACGAGCCCGTGGAAGTCATGAGCGGAATCTCGCCCATATATACTTCCTGTTCCTTGACCTCCTTGATCTTCTCGCTGGAGGATTCACGGTCGAGGATGATCAGACGCACCCGCGCCCGCAATGGCGAGGCAAAGGTTAATCCGCGTTGCTGACATTCCTTGACATCGAAGGCCGGTTCGCCAAGATTGAACTGCACGAACTCAAGACGCGCATGGCCTGAATGCGCGATGATCGGGAAAATCGAGGTAAATGCAGCCTGCAGTCCCTGATTCTTGCGTTGCGCTGGCGGAATGCTAGCCTGCAGGAATTGCATGTAGGATTCAAGTTGTGTCGCCAGCAGGAACGGCACGTCAAGCACTGAAGCGCGCTTGGCGAAGCTCTTGCGGATGCGTTTTTTCTCGGTATATGAGTACGTCATTTTGGCTCCGATCTGGTGTCAGACGGCAAAGGTCAGAAGACAGGGCTGATGCGCAATTAGTTCAAAAACTATCGCGCTACCGCTCCAACTCTCTCTTTTGACCGCTGCTGCTCTCTGCATATGGCGAACCTGGATTCTCAAACAAAACGGAATCGGGCTGACGGCTACATCTAAAAGAATGCCGTCAGCCCGAAGGGGCCTAGAGGATTACTTGACCTCAACCTTGGCGCCGACGTCTTCCAGTTGTTTCTTGAGTGCTGCGGCATCCGCCTTGGAAATTCCTTCCTTAACCGCTTTCGGTGCGCCATCCACCAGATCCTTGGCCTCCTTGAGTCCAAGACCCGTGGCAGCGCGAACCACCTTGATCGCCTCGACTTTCTTCTCGCCTGCAGCGAGAAGCATGACGGTGAACTCGGTTTGCTCTTCTGCGGCCGGCGCGGCGGCGGCGGCAGCAACCGGCGCTGCTGCAACGGCGGCAGCGGCAGCGGATACGCCAAACTTCGCTTCAATATCCTTGATCAACTGGGACAGGTCGAGCACGGTCATGTTTGCGATCGCGTCGAGGATTTCTTCTTTACTTACAGCCATGATTAAAACTCCTGAATATGAATGAGTAGTTCCGGAATGCTGAGCTATATGTGCTATGCGGCCTGTTTTGCGTCACACACGGCAGAAAGCGTGCGGGCAAATCTGGCCGGAACTTCGTTGAGAGTGCGTGCAAACTGGGTAATAGGCGCCTGCATCGTGCCGAGCAGCGTAGCCAACAGCTCCTCGCGGCTGGGCATTGAGGCAAGGGCCTTGACACCAATTACGTCCATGACGTAATTGGGCATGGCACCGGCCTTGATGACCAGCCTGTTGTTCGCCTTGGCGAACTCACTGAGCAGCTTGGCGGCAGCCACAGGATCCTTGGAAACTCCATAGATCAGCGGTCCAACCAGTTTTTCAGTAAGTCCCTCGAACGGCGTGCCGGCAACGGCGCGACGTACCAAGGTATTCTTCAGCACACGCAGGTACACACCGGCTTTGCGCGCATTTGCGCGTAGCACGGTAATGTGGCCCACTTCCAGACCACGGTACTCAGCGACGATAATCGACTGGGCATCCGCAACCCGCGCAGACACTTCAGCAACTACCGCCTTCTTATCATCAAGATTGAGACCCAAGGTCAGCTCCTAGTCAATGTTATGTTCTGCGGTTGCATGCCACTAAGGCACACTACTTCAGAACGGTTAAGGCGACCTTCGTTCAGGAATCCGGTCACGGTTTGCTTAAACAAACCGCAAAAACCAACCGCCTGTTTCCGGGTTACGCCATCTGCGTAGGCTGCCGCTTTGCGCATCACTAAATTCGGCCAATTAAACCCAAGCAATAAAACCACCAAGGTACCTACGGTCTTTGATAACCCGTTCCGCCCCATAAAAGCCGGCGAAACGGCCCAAAGTTCTTAAAATTCCACGTTTATTGTGACGACATGCTTGCCTGATCAATACGGACACCCGGCCCCATGGTGCTGGCAACCGATATCTTGCGCAGGTATTGTCCCTTGGCTGTCGCCGGTTTAGCCTTCTGCAACGCTTCGACCAGCGCACCCAGATTCTGTTGCAGCGACTCGACCGGGAACGAAGCGCGCCCGATGGTGCAATGAACAATGCCGCCCTTGTCGGTACGATATTGCACTTGGCCTGCCTTGGCGTTTTTTACCGCCGTGGCGACGTCCATGGTCACCGTGCCGACTTTCGGATTCGGCATCAGGCCGCGCGGACCCAAAATTTGTCCGAGCGCGCCAACAACGCGCATCGAATCCGGCGTGGCGATGGCGATATCGAAATCGAGCATGCCCCCCTTGACTTGCTGCGCAAGATCCTCAAAACCCACGATATCTGCCCCCGCGGCCTTCGCCGCCTCGGCCTTTTCGCCTTGGGCAAACACGGCTACGCGCACTTTTTTTCCGGTTCCGGCAGGCAATACGACCGAACCACGCACAACCTGGTCTGACTTCTTGGCATCAACCCCAAGATTCACGGCAACGTCAACGGATTCGTCGAATTTCGCATTGGCGCAGTCCTTGACCAACTTCAAGGCATCCGTCAGCGGATAAAGCTTGGTGTGGTCACATTTGGCTTGTAACGCCTTGGTACGTTTCGATAGCTTAGCCATGTCACAAGCCCTCCACAGTAATGCCCATGCTGCGGGCGCTGCCGGCGATGGTGCGGGTCGCCGCTGCTAGATCAGCAGCAGTCAGATCTTTCATCTTAGCTTTGGCGATATCCTCAGCCTGGGCCTTGGTGATCTTGCCTACCTTGTCAGTATGCGGCCGGGCAGAACCTTTCTGGATGCCAGCGGCCTTCTTGATCAACACCGTTGCCGGTGGAGTCTTCATCACGAAGGTAAAGCTCTTGTCCGCATAGGCGGTGATCACCACGGGAATCGGCAGACCCGGCTCCAAACCTTGGGTTTGAGCGTTGAACGCCTTGCAGAATTCCATGATGTTGAGACCGCGCTGGCCAAGCGCGGGACCGATGGGTGGCGATGGATTCGCCTTGCCCGCCGGCACTTGCAACTTAACATAGCCGACTATTTTCTTTGCCATGAGTGGCTCCTAATAATTGAGTCGTAACGCGTGTTCAGCATGGCCTACTAGCGCTCCTCTTGCCGAGATTGATACAGACGCTCCCGGTCAGCGAAATATAATCCCCCCCCCCCATCAAGCCTTGCCAGGGTCAGGTTTTTTCCACCTGTGCAAACTCCAGTTCGACCGGCGTGGCTCGGCCAAAAATCGTCACCGCAACACGCAAGCGGCTCTTTTCGTAATTGACTTCCTCAACCGTGCCATTGAAGTCGGTAAAGGGTCCTTCTTTGATGCGCACCAGTTCCCCACTCTCGAACAGCACTTTGGGGCGAGGTTTTTCCACGCCTTCCTGCATCTGCTGCATGATCTTCTCGACTTCCTTTTCGGAAATCGGACTCGGCTTGTTGGCAGTACCTCCAACAAAACCTGTGACCTTGGGCGTGCTCTTGACGAGATGCCAAGTCTCATCATCCATTTCCATTTCGACCAGCACGTAACCCGGAAAAAACTTCCGCTCGGAAATACTTTTCTGCCCGCCCTTCATCTCAATCACTTCCTCAACGGGAACGAGAATCTGGGAGAACTTGTCCTGCATGCCGGCGCGATTGATGCGTTCCAGCAATGCGCGCTGCACCGATTTTTCGAAACCGGAATAAGCATGAACAACGTACCAGCGTTTTGTCATCATTTCTTCCAGCCAAGCACGAGGTCGTAAAGCGTCCACTCCAGACCTTTATCGATGATCCAGAGCACGATCGCCATAACCAGTACGAATCCGATAACGATACCTGTGGTTTGCAGGGTTTCCTTGCGTGTAGGCCATACCACCTTTTTCGTCTCAACCACCGCTTCCTTGCCAAACACTAGGAAACGCTGGCCGGGCTCAGTGAACCAGGCTACCGCAGTACCCGCCCCTATGCCCGCGAACACCGAAAGCACGCGCAGGATCATCGGCTGTTCGCCGAGGAGGTAATAACCAATTACGCCAGCAGCTAATAGCAGCAACGCCAGCATAAACTTTAACTTGTCGGCCATCTCGGTCAGCACACTATGTAATATTGGCAGGGGCAGAGGGCCTCGAACCCCCAACCTTCGGTTTTGGAGACCGACACTCTGCCAATTGAGCTATGCCCCTGCAGCAGAGACAATAAGAAGCGCCCTGATCAATCCGGACGCTTCCGCGTTTTGTCATTAACGATATCTACTCGATAACTTTAGCGACGACACCGGCGCCGACGGTACGTCCGCCTTCGCGAATGGCGAAGCGCAGACCTTCTTCCATCGCAATCGGCGCTATCAGCCTGACC
>Ga0074195_1003285_pt1 | contig 15624 bp, 10 predicted proteins | sample EPASupsiteHSE623_FD_64525 | JGI IMG/M metagenome (GOLD analysis project Ga0074195, IMG submission 64525) | Bioremediated contaminated groundwater from EPA Superfund site, New Mexico - Sample HSE6-23 | ecosystem: Environmental > Aquatic > Deep subsurface > Groundwater > Contaminated ...
TGGCTCCAGTCACTCCGAATATGGTCTTGTAGTACTCAGATCCGCCCAGCTCATCGAACCTCGGGCCGATCAGGTAGAGCCTGTCTCCTGGCTTCTTCAGATCCTGGGTGACTGCCTTGTCTATATCTTTGATGATTCCCACACATGCGATGACAGGCGACGGATCGACTGAGCCTGCCGGGGACTCGTTGTAGAAGCTCACGTTGCCCGAGACTATCGGGACAGGCTGTTTCTCTTTCTCGTAGCCCTTTAGATAGATCTTCTTGCATGACTCGGCGAGGCCCTTAACTGCATCTCTGAACTCCCAGAATGCCTCAGGCTTCTCCGGGTTGCCGAAGTTCAGGCAGTCGGTGATGCACCAGGGCGTGGCTCCAATGGCTGCCACGTTTCTCATGGCCTCTGCAGCTGCAGTCGCTCCTCCCCAGAACGGGCTGATCCTGCCGTAGAAGGGGTTTGAGTCCACAGAGAGGGCTACTCCGAACTTCTCGCCGCGAACGGGCGCAATCAGGCCCGCATCGGCCTCACCCGGCCGGATCACTGCGCTGCCCATGACCTCGGTATCGTAGTACCTGTAAACGTGCTCCCTCGATGCGATGTTCGGGGACCTGAGGATCTTCTTCAGGACTTCATTGTAATCTCGGGGCTCCTCCGTCACCGGCTCTGCAAGGCTCTGCACGCGGGGCTTCTCCGTGCGCTTGTATCGAATTCCGCCTGTTAAGTGCTGGATTGGCACATCGCAGACCGTCTGGCCCTTGTGCTTTACAACGAATCTGTCGCCTGTGTTTATCTTGCCAACAACGCTGGCTCTAGCGCCCTCGTAGACGTTTGGAAGGTCCCAATCCTCGTTGTAGATCTTCAGTATCTTCCGACGAAGCTCCGGAGGGGAGATTATCAGGAAGCGCTCCTGCGTCTCGGCGATGCTCAGGACCTCTGAGGGGAAGTCGGCTGCTTTATGCATATCGTCCAGGTTGATCTCCATGCCGTAGCCGCCTGCAGCCCCCATCTCAGATGTGGCGCAGGTAAACCCGCCTCCGCCCAGGTCCTTGAAGCCGATCTCGATTCCGGCTTCCCTGACGAGCCTGAAGAGGTCGTCGTTTGCTTTGAAGAGAACGTTCTTCAAGAATGGGTCGGGAATCTGGACAGCTCCTCGGTTCGTCTCCTCGTCCTCTTCCCTCAGGCCTACAGATGCGAATGTCACTCCTCCAAGGCCGCTTGAGTCTGTCGGCTTTCCGATGAGGATGACATCGTAGCTCTTCTCGCCCGCACCCTTCGGGGCTCTGGATCTTATGATCTGGTCTTTTCTGACAATGCCGATGGAGACAACGTTTACAAGGCAGTTGTCATCGAAGCTCTCGTTGAATACTATATCTCCGCCCATGTTCGGCACGCCAAGAGCATTTCCGTACTGCCAGATCCCGTCCACCACACCCTCGGCTACCCATCTTACTTTGCTGGCCTTTGGGCCGTAGGGGTCGCCGAACCGAAGCGGATCCGCTGTGGCAACTACTGTTGCGCCCATGCAGTTCACATCGCGGACGATCCCGCCTACCCCAGTTGCAGCACCTTCGTTGGGCAGGATCTGGCTCGGATGGTTGTGGCTCTCATGCGATATGACCACACACCATTTATCGTCTATCGCCACTATTCCTGAGTCCTCAACTGGACCCATTACCACGTTTGGCCCATCTGTAGGCAGAAACTCTTTTAGCGTCGCACGGCTGCTTTTGTAGGAGCAGTGCTCTGACCACATGGCATCGTAGCAGAATAACTCTGTCAGTGTCGGGTCTCTCCCAAGGATCTCTGCAATTGAGCGCGCCTCCGGTATGGACATTCCCAGGCCCGCGCCGCGCAGATTGGACTCAACCTCTTGGTCGGTAAGACCGATTATCTTCAATAGGGTACACCTCTTCTGGTGGCTAATGCATAAGAGGACCGTTATGAATTTATCGATCCAGGGCGGAGAACGACGTCCGCCCCCCTTGCGGCCCAGACGCAAGGTGAGGTGTCTTTATGCCTTCGGTGGGTATTAGCAACGTTCACCACAGAGACGCAGAGGCACAGAGGGATTTTTTAATATTAGTATTATTATAAAACTGTTTAGCTTTTCGTTCTCTGTGTCTCTGTGACTCTGTAGTGAGCAATAAATATTCAACGCAAACAGCGAGGAACCTAAAGATTTGGATGATCCTTTGGATCAGCCTGTGCTTGCTGTTTGCCCTCCTTTGGAAAAGGATGTTGGCGTCCTATTCTTTTCAGCTATCTCCTGGCTTATCATATACCTTAAAACGAGGAGAACTCCAATATCCGCAGCCAGCTTTACGAGGCCTGCAAACTCCTCGTCCAGGAAGACAAAGATCTCCACAAGGAAGATTTGAATGAGGATGGAGGACCGAAATAGCCTGTAGGCTCCGAGCCTATCGCGACGCATCTTGAGAACTCCTGCAGCTACGAAGATGCTGGCGATCAAGGCTGTGATAGCTCCTCCAAACTCGTTTAAGGTTATTGGCGGAAGCTCTGACTCATAGACTAAGAGGATGATGATCTCCAGGAAGTTGATGAGCAAAGATAAGAGCGATAGGGAGATGAATATGGTTATCACGGCTCTTGTAAACCAGGATTTTCTCACAACTCGAGCATAGGCATTGCTGGCATGCCCCTTAATTCTCGTCCAGAGATCCTGCTCTGCTACCGGTATAGATTCAACATTTAGCATTAGCTGGTTAAGGGCTATGGTCACCGGGTTATTCTGATCGGCATCTTTCAAGAGATTTAAGGCTCTTTTCTGGTCCTCGGATCTCAAGTCGTGCATAACAGCCTCCTTAGTGAGCTCCAGGACGTTTACCAGCTTCTCTTTTTCCGACAGCCAGGGAGCGCGACTGATCCTCTCCATGATGAAGTAGATGGCGACGAAAGTAACGTAGATTATGGCCACAGTTGGCTTGAAGAAGTAATCGTTATTGGATGTAATGAACTTGCCCACCTCGTCAATGAAGGCGCCAAAGCCAAATCCGCCCAAGAGGGCTGCCAGATATCTGGAGGCGCGGCCTGTGAAAGCCAGAAACAGGATCATAGCCATCAGCATGAAGAGTCCGCCCACGAGCACATGAGCTACATGAAGGCTGCCTGGGCTGAACTTCGGGTAGCCCGTCAGGTGCAAGAAGGTACGTATGGCCAGAACGGATGCTACAGACGTGACAAAGAAGACCTCCATCAAGCTAGAGCCTTCGATTTTGCGGATGAAAATTTTATTCAAGACTGAGGTTATATCTTTCATATCATGCTCTTAGTGGTATCCTTCATGAGGTGATATCCTTCATGATGCTAACTTATCCTCCGTGATGCTGGCTGGATCTCTTCTGCATAATTATACGACCGCTAGATGTATAAAGCCTTATAGAAAAGCGCAATTGTGGCAATATTTATCTCCTTCTAAGGGATAAATATCTCAAGGGATTTTCGGCCAATCTCTCGGCAATACTGCCGATGAATTATGCGAGGACTCATGATCCGCATCCTTTATCGAGCACCAGAAAGCATGACGATGGTAAGCCTGCCTGAGGATAGGCTGGCATCTGTTCTGGCGGATGAACATAGCGTAGTCTGGGTCGACATCGAAGGGCAGGACTCAAGTTATGGTTCGTGGCTGACGGAAAGATTCCACATTGAGCCGGAGGTGGTAGCCGATGCCCTGGAGAAGGAGCATTTCCCCAAGATCGAGAATCGTGGCGAATACCTCTACCTGATCCTGCAGGCCGTGGATCTTCTCGAATCCGAGCCTTATCTCGATCTGCATGAGATCGACCTGTTTCTCGGATCGAACTTTCTTATAAGCCATCATAACGAGGCTGTAAAGGCCATAGAGCAGAGATTTCAAGAGTGCCTGACAGGGGGCTGTGATCCTCTGCGAGGTCCTGACCACCTGCTCTACGAGCTTACTTCCGTCATCACATCGGATTTCAGGCCCTGTCTGGCAATGCTTGAAGAGGAGGATGCGCGGGTGGAGGACGAGGTACTCAAAGATCCCACATCCGATCTGGTCAACCACATATCAATACTCAGAAGGGCCTCCATCTATCTCCACAGGACTATCCTGGAGCAGCGAGAGGTCTTAAACCGGCTGGCAAACGATAACTACCGGCAGATTGATAAGCAGAGCCGCAGCGGCTTTAGAAGGGTGCACGAGCAGCTGAAAAGGATGGTGAACCTGAGCGACTCTCTGAAGGATATGATTGCAGGCACCTTCTCAGCCCATTTAACGCTCACATCCCACCGAATGAACCGGCTCGTGACCTTTCTGACAGTCGTCATTGCTGTGGCCTTGCCCCTGACCTTCGTAACTGGGTTCTTCGGCATGAACTTCTTCGGGCAAACGTACGAGGTTCATGCGCCGTTCAGCAGCACTCAGATATTCGCATTTATAATGATCTTTATGCTGGTCACGCCTGTTCTGATGTGGCGTTTAATTAACAGCTTATTGAAACGGTGAATATACTAGTGGATATATCAGAGATATGGCTGAGATCAGTGGAATAAAATCAGCGTTGCCACTGTAAAATAGATTACTATGCTCAAGATGTCCTGAATTATTGTGGCAAAAGGGCCGCTGCCAAACGCGGGGTCCTTTCGGAATCTGCTCAGCACCCAGGGAATGAGTATTGCGATAAATACTGCTGCAAATATGCTGGCAAGCATTGCAAGACCAACAATTGCAGCTACTTCAATCGATTGCAGGTATCCGACTGTGAATATGAAGATCAACATTGAAAGGACAGATGCCATCGCCAACCCAACAAGGGATTCTTGAAGGACGTATTTTCTGACATCAAGTGCCTCTAGAGAAAGGCTGCGAATGAAAATTGTTTGTGTCTGAGTGCCGACCGCATTGCTCATGTAGACAATAACCGGAATGAAAAATGCAAGAGCGATTTCCTTTTCAAGTGCATGCTCAAAGGAATTAACGATAACGGTTGCTAGCATACCGCCGATAAGCCCGAGTATTAGCCATGGGATGCGCAAGCGCACAAGATCTACAGCGTGTGCCTTTGCTATATCGACAATCGGGTGAACGGCACGAATGCCGGATAGGCGCAGATAGTCCTCAACATTTTCGTAGTGGAGAATAGCGAGTATACTATCATGATCGATTGCACCTATGAACCTGCCTTCAGAGTCAACGACAGGTACTGCATCCAGCTTGCCTGTAATGGCTTTTATGACCACCTCCTCTTGATCAGCATAGGGATATACTGCCTTGATGTCCGAGCGCATGATCTTGGACATTATATCTGTTGCCTGTGCAGCGAATAATTTCTCAATCGCCACTATCCCTGTCGGCCTTTTGTCATGATCGAGGACATAAATGTAGGTGAGAGAGTCCCATTCTCTGGCGGAATCCATAATCTGCTGGATTACAATAGATGCTGTATCCTCTGGTGCAGCTGTAGGAACGAACTCTTCGATGTAATTCCCAGCAGATTCACGGGGGTAAATTGAATTACCTTTGTTAAGCAAGCTCATGTTGTATTTGCCACACCTAATTATCTTTCTTCCCAAGTAATATAAGGCTTCGCAGTCATAGGTGAAAGCTTGAAGCCCTGGCGATTCAACTTTATTTCAGATGGTATAGCAATCTGCAGCGTTATACCAAAGCACTAATGCTATGGGAACTACTCAGTTTGAAGAGGCACTAGTATAAATTAGACAAGCAGAAATTAGACAAGCGTAGAGGCTCCGAAATGTCCTGGAGCACTCGAGTTAACTAGCTTCTCTGTGACTTCCTCACCAAACCCTAAATGGAAGGGGCCTTCTGCCTTTATCTCTATAAAGAGCTATAGCATATATGGTACTTTGTCGCTAATCTCTATATCGCGAATCCCTCCAAGGACGCTTTGTGATACAGTTTTCGAAGATGCCTTTAGCGTTCTATATCTCTGGTGAGGATAAAATAAATATTCTGCAATTTCATCGAACGAGATCAACAACAGACAACGCTTTACAAAGAGTGCTATCCAGCAAATTTTATAAGTATAGCAGGTAAGTACTTTCCATTACATCAGGAGTATCTTATCTATTTTATTGAGGAAACTTTCTTAAGCGAACTTCGTTTCATTTTATTAAAAGTTGTGACAGATTCAGACTTAATGATTTGAAAAAATTATTGTTGATAAGGAACATTTGGGAGAATGAGGAGGCAATTTTCATGAGAAATATTATGGCAATAGCTTTTGGTTTATTGTTACTTATGCCTGCTGTAACAGCCGCGGGCAACTCAAACATTGCAAATGCAACTGTGGCCGAAAATATGGTCGGCCAGGCCATGACAAATGCAGTCTTTACTCAGGCGAGTAATGTTGATGCAAACCTGGCTGGCAATTCAATCAATGCTATCCAAATCACAAACATAAGTGCAGTTGATAATATTCTGACTGGATCAAAACCAGGTGATAAGACATTCTTCTACCAGTCGGTCGATCAGTCGATAAGTGATACAGGCAACAATAATGTGGATATACAGAATGTGGGTGGTCCTGATATCAATATCGCTGGATCCGTTATGGTTGATACCGACTTTGCTGGAGCGGACTTGGGTCTTATCGCAGCTGGTAACATCCTGACCGACTCAGCTGTCGGCCAGATAATCAGCCAAAGTGAGACGGTCGAAGGGAATAGTAATTTGGGTATACAGAGCGTGGGTAGTCCCGACATAAGTATCGTTGAGTCCGTTATGGTTGATACCGACTTTGCTGGAGCAGATTTGGGACTCATCGCAGTTGATAACACCCTGACTAATTCAGTTGCCAGCCAGATAATCAACCAAAGTGAGAAGATCGATGGGAACAGCAATGTGGGTACACAGAGCGTAGGTAGCCCTAAAATTAGTATCGATGAAACCGTTATGGTTGATACTAGCTTTACTGGAGTAGGTTTGGGTCTCATTGCAGTTGATAACACCCTGACCGACTCAGCTATCGGCCAGATAATCGATCAAAGCGAGAAGGTTGTGGGCAACAGTAATGTGGGCACGCAAAATGTGGGTAGCCCTGATATTAGTATAGATGGTTCCGTCGTAACTGGTACCAGTTTTATTGGATCTAGGTTGGGCCTTATCTCGGTTGGTAACACCCTGGCCAACTCAGCTATCGGCCAGATAATCAGCCAGAGCGAGAAGATCGATGGGAACAGCAATGTGGGTACACAGAGCGTGGGTGGTCCTGTTATTAACATCGATGGTTCCGTTGTGGTTGATGCTAGCTTTGCTGGAGTAGGTTTGGGTCTCATCGCAGCTGATAACACCCTGACCGACTCAGCTATCAACCAGATGATCAGCCAAAGTGAGAAGATCGATGGGAACAGTAATGTGGATACACAAAGCGTGGGTAGTCCTAATATAAGTATCGCTGATTCCGTTGTAGTTGGTACCGGCTTTACTGGAGTAGATTTGGGACTCATCGCAGTTGATAACACCCTGACTAATTCAGTTGCCAGCCAGATAATCCGCCAGAATGACATCGATATAGGGAACGATAACACAGTTACACAGATTGCCGGTGCAATTATGGCAGACGACATCCTGACAGAAAGCGGCGCGCTCCAGAAGATCGATGAGGACGCCTATACTCTGGGCAATACCAACACCATCAGCCATGACGGGGCACTTACGAATACGGCGAACATAGTAACCGGTGGAAATATCCTCCAGCAGGCGAATATTTTCACCAGCGCCTAAAAGGCGAGGGCTTTGCCCTTGCCCTAATAATTTTATATCGTCAGAATATTATATAGCGAAGCTCGCTGGTGCTTTATAGGCCGCGAGGAAGTTTTTACTGATCACTCCTCACTTCTTTTTCCATGGGCTTGGGTATCTGGCAACTACTCATGTCGAGCCATTGAATTGAGATACGATCTTCTGGCAGCAATCCCCGCAAATATGGAACTTTTAACGTTATTATTGCTATCAGGCAGGTTAAACAGAATAGCGCCGAACTCTTGAAGCTACATATTACCGCTATCACAAATAGGCTTTATCATCTTCGACCTGTTGATGTACTTCAGAGCATCTTCAAGGTTTCGGACCCTCTCATAGTTTCTTTGTTCGCGATTCTCTCTAATCCTGGCTAAAAGAAGGCTGTGGAGGGTCAATCCGAACCCTCCTTAGACCTGTTTTTTTGATTCCCGCTCTTCTCTAGCCTTCTTGCTTTGCTTAACCAGCTTCTCAATAGTCTGGCGGCGTTTGTAGCCTGTCGTTATCTCGGACGTCGTATTATTTTCTGCCATCTGCTCAACCTCATTCCTTTTGATTATAGGGGCCAGGCAGCTCATTTTTAAGTGAACAATGGGTGGCTGGCCCAATGGGGGCTGGTACAGAAAGGGTCAATCCCGTACTTCACATGTACCTATAAGTACATAAAGCTTATTCAAATGTATCTAAAATAAAAAATGCAAAGTTATCTATTTATACACTGGATTGAAAATACATAATTATGGAAAAAATGGACGCCATGACGTTCCCTGCTAAAGTTTTGAAGCCTTTGAGGATAACTATACCTGAAGCCGTTGGGAGTGTCTTAGGGCTTGAACCTGGTGCTGTTGTTGAGGTAACGATAAGGAAGATCAAAGATGCTCCTAAAGAGCCCTGAAACTCTTTTGCCTGGGAAGCTGCAACAGCCTCTGCAGTGTACCAGGGATTACAGCAGTTCAAGCTAGGTAGGAATTGTTTTGCCAAAGATATCTTTCTGTCCAGCCATCGAGGTTATAGGACTTCCTGAAGACTGCAGATCCAGCACTTGGCGCTCTTACCACAAGCGATCAGTCTCTCGGGGCGGAAAGATACCATTTCTCTATCCTTGTAAGACCAGTATAAGCTGCTTGACCTTTCCATTATCCGCTGCCCATATTATTAAGTCCCCAAGATAGCAAAGCTCCTGCTAAAACTGCCCACAGAACAGCGATCAAGCTCTGGTTTAATATGAAATACACGGCCAGTAAAGACGAGATTAGAGCTATAACCAGAGCCAAGCTTGCAAGAAGCTGAGTCTTAACAGGCTTTTCAGACATCCTTAGCTCTCTTTCTTATCTCAAGTTGCCTGTTGAGGTGACCGAGAGCACCTTGCAGCCTATGAACACGAGCTTTGTTCCCCTGCTTGCAATTTTGCTTGATTTTAATTATGATGAGGTTTTGAAGCGTCATGGAAAGCAATATCACCGCTATGTGTCCTACTATACCATTTTATACTATTTAAACTTAAGTTTAACCAATAAACGGCATACATAAATAGTTTATCAGATGCACAAGGGTATCATGGGGACTATTACGGAAACAACGACGGCCAAACTTTACAAAAAGTCAGTGGAGTTCATGAAATCTGAGGGTAAATACGGCGAATCACTAGCAGATATTTGCGAAAGACTGATAACAGAATTGAAAGCTTATAGAGAGAGTTCACAAGAAAAAAAGAAAAAATAAAGCTCTCGTTCATCTTCTCAGGAAGCTCTTTTTGTGTGATCTGGACTTTCAGGCTGTACTTCTTCGTTATTAAAAGCAACCGTAGTTTACAGGTTGTGACCTTACGGCGCAGGGACTTATTCTCGTCTACTGACATATCTTTCTGATATTCATTCGGTCGTAGAGAACCTTACTTCACGTCAGAAACTTTAATGGGTAGGTCTACCCCCAATTTCTTAGAGACCCACATCCAATACGCCGGAATACTTCTTGAGGCTGCAAAGGCGAAGTTTGAGGAGAAAACTAGGAAACTATTATTAGGGCTATTGTTAATTGTACACAACAAATTGGGGCTGGGGGGTCAATGATGTCTGAACCCCTCTTTGGTTCTAGTGTTCGCCAATCTGCTACTCCTCAGAGGTCTTTTTCTTGGCCCTCTTTCCCGCCTCGATCAGCTCTTTTACCCTTTGGCCGCCTTTGTGGCCGATCTCCTCATAGAATTCCCTTCCATGAGTCTGGGCGGTCTTAGTGCCTCCGCGCCGTCCTGCCTCCTGAACTGTCATGCCGCCCTTCGATTCTTTTTTTGGCTTTCCGCGCTCTTCTTCGCTCTCGTTTTTAGTTTTCAATCTCGATCGACCTCTTTTTTTTATTCAACCTTCATAGTTATCCACTGAAAAAGATATCGCTAGGTAAGGCAGGCATAAGAGCAAGAATGCTCCAAAATCATCAGCTAATGAATTTTAATAAAGGACGAAAGTCTGATCCTTATGATCCCTTTTATGATAGAATCTTATGTTTCTCCCGCGCTAGTTTATTCTTTCTGTGTCTATATCATTATATTTTATCAAAATCATGCAATATTTTCTTCATGAGACTAATAGGCATAATTTCGCGGGGAGGCCGCTGTTTAAGTCCTGGTGGTTATATAATTTGTTGTGGATAACTAGCAGCTGCGATGTATGTAGCGATGTGGGGAAACATCTACCGAAGTTTTAACGAAGCCCATAGACCTCGACAGGGAGGTTATCCATAAAGGAATGCTTCAAGCCTTCCGGATCACTCGCGTTAGCATGCTCTTCATAAGCCCAAAGACAGGAGTTGAGCGCAGGAACTGGACCTCATCCTTTCGGGCAAGCTTGGATTGTACGCGGAAATAATAAAAACACCAATGTAGTTCCATTAAAGTAGTCTCCCAAAATATCGTAAATGTTTTTAATCATTAACGATTAATTAATAGAAGGGAGGACATGGTATATGAAAAGTTATATACTATTTGGCGTTTTATTCGCCATATTAATAGGAACTGGTCTTGCACAGAATGCGACAACAGGTGACGTAAATGCTTTCAAACAAGCTTTAGAACAGGATGGGTTCACCGTACAGCAAGGCTCTATGGGCTATTTGGATCTGATCAGATTATATGATAGGGGAGTGTTGCCTGCAGCATATGGAAACAATCCCAGCACAAGATATTTGACATATTTTGTTCCACCGGCACCCGATCAAAACGTACCTGAGCTATTTTCAAGAATAGCCGTAGCGCTTGGAAAGAGCGAGAACGTATCTGCCTTCTGGAATATTCGTCCCGATGAAGCCGTTGTTTTCGTGGGAAGAACACCGCCAGAGTGTAGATACTTCAGTTACGATCATTATTTACTATCCAGGACATATGGTAATGAGACTCGATGGATATTTGCCCCCTTGGGCGATACAGTGAACACCTTGACCATCAATACTGAAGGAACGCCAAATGGGTTGCCTGGAAATCCTTACAATCAAACTACTGTGATAGTCGCTACGGCCGACAGGGGCATTAATCAACGCATCCGCGCTGCTGCACTCTCAGCAGGGTATTCAAATGACATATTTAACACTCAGGTGCTTCCCTCGTCTATACTGAACATGGGCTTAGAGAATAGCTCTGATAATTTCCTAATGCTAATTCGTCCAGCTCTATACAAAGATCAGCAAGCTGGCGATGATTACCTCAATAACACACCTGCGACAGTTTTTCGCATAACTCCCAACGAAACTACGGAGCTAGATCCTTATAATTATCCAGAGCTAAGGGTACGCGGAACTGGCGAAACAGAGTTCGATCTTATTGATGATCTCGAAGAGCTAAGGATGGCGATTCTCAATAGATATAGCGATTTGAATGCCACAGAGCTTTCAACTAGTTTGGCAGCCCCAATAGGTAGTGAAGGTCTTCAGAGAGGAATCGATGTCCTAGGCCCTGACAACGATGCGTGCTATCTATGGACATCAAACAAAACTCCCTCTTCGCCGACACTGCCTTTCCCGAATCTCTCGCAGTACTATGACTTTGTACCACATCCAGCAGTTACTTTGGGCAATGATACCGATGAATTCATAATCATCTATGGTATCAACCATGTAGCCACAGGAAAAGCAACATACACAAACATCGTCCCCTATGGAGCGGTTGGGTGGAACGGCGTTGGAGCAATCCATGATGAGGACTTTAATGGAACTGCTGAGGAATACCTCCCTGACAATCCCAACGCGAAGTACCTCTATGTCTACAAGATTACCAGAGACTGTAATGGCGATCCAAACTGCTTTGAGGTTCCCACTGGTCCGGGAGCCTACGGCATAGGTTTGGATCAGCCGCTTTTCATTGGCTGGAGGCTCTACCTGGAAAAGGCTACAAAGACTGGGCCAGCCTACTCAGAGATCGTGTACGATCGGGCTATAAAGTTCAGTCCGAGAGAGTAGGGGAAAATGAGCTGGGATCTTGACGACAATCCCAGCTCTAACCGGTATGTATAACCCGTAAACCCATCCTTTCAATTATCCTCTAAGGGGAAAGAAGATGAGATTTCAATTTTTAGCGATCACGTGCATAACCTGGATAGTAATGAGTTATGGGACGATATGTTTGGCAGAAGTTGGTGAAAAAACGGATAATGGTACCCATAATTTCACTGATGTACCTCAGGAAATTGTCGTGTGTACTGGATGGCATGCCCTTTGTACTGCATCCCACGACTGCATAATGCACGGCGACAAGGCTGACTGCGACTGTATGAGGGTTAATGAAACCCATATTGTTGTAACAAGTGAAATCCAGGATAATGAGGTCAAAAACCTGACGGAGGCAAAGTGCACTAATAAACATCCTTGCGATGTAGATCAAGCTCCTGTTTGTAACGCCATCAAGTACGGACAGTATAAAGTGGATAATGTCACGTATGATTGGGTATCAACTTATTCTTATCGTGGATGGTGCGATCTTTGGCAAAAGCCAACAGCTTGTGATCAAAACGCAACAGGCTATATCGGGGATAGATATTGGGCTATCTGCGACGGCGCTCCATGCACGGAAATCCAGAATCCATCCAATCCGGATAAGCCCTTGAGCTGTCAGTGTCGGGTAAATGATTCATCGTTTGTGGGAATCAATGACAGTTGCACCGGTGATAACGGTGGGATAATGTCAAGCATGCCGCTATGGGCATGGGATTTCAGAAACGAAACATACCCGTTTCCGATGCCTGGCTATGAATACGTACAGGGCGCATGTGCCGAGTTGAAATCTGATCCTTGGCCGCCGAGATGATCTAAGTTCCGACTTAGAGAAAGCAAGAAATCCGTACATATAACTGGAAAATCAATAACATTTTTTATAAACATCTTTCTCGCACGATAGTTCTTCATTTGCTCTGGCCTCTCTAATGCATTGCGGGTATAGTGATTCCGCATATGCAGCCAAAGTTTTTTGTAGTTTGATGACAATTAATGATAAATTAACTGTTGTGAGGGATATACTATATGAGAGTCTATATTATAATGGCGGTTTTATTCGCCGTGTTAGTAGGACCTGGTCTTGCACAGAATGCGACAACAGGCGACGTAAAAACTTTTCAACAAGCCTTAGAAAATGATGGATTCACTGTACAGCAGGGCAGGATAGCTTTTTTTGATCTTATTAAAGTGTATGACTTAGGAGTGTTGCCTTCTGCATATGGAAACAATCCCAGCACCAAATACTTGACGTATTTTGTTCCGCCGGCACCTGGCCATAAGGTACCTGAACTGTTTGCTAAAATAACTTCAGCTTTTGGAATTAAGGAGAACCTGAGTGCTTTTTGGAATCTTGATCCAGATGAAGCCATTGTTTTCGTAGGAAGAACACCACCGGAGTGCAGATACTTTAGTTACGATAATTATATAGTGGATAGGAGATATGGAAATGAAACCCGATGGATCTTTGCCAACTTAGCAGATACAGTAAACAACTTAGTCATCAATACTGAAGGAACGCCAAATGGATTGGCTGGAAATCCATTCAATCAAACTACTGTGATAGTCGCTACGGCCGACAGAGGCATTAATCAAAGAATCCGTGCTGCTGCCCTATCAGCAGGGTATTCTAATGACATATTTAACACCCAGGTGTTTCCCTCGGCTATGTTGAACATGGGCTTAGAGAATAACTCCGATACATTTGCTATAATACTTCGTCCAGCCCTATTCATAGATAAGCAATTTGGCAACGATTACATAAATAATACACCTGCGACTATTCTCCGCATAACTCCCAACGAATCTACAAAGCTGGATCCGTATAACTATCCAGAACTGAGGGTACGTGGAACAGGAAAAGCAGAGTTTGACCTTACTGACGATCTCGAAGAACTAAGGATGACGATTCTTAACAAATACAGTGGATTGAATGCCACAGAACTTCCAACTAGTCAAATAGTCCCAGTGGGAAGCGATGGCATTCAGAGAGGAATCGATGCCATAATCCCTGACAATGATGCATGCTACCTGTGGACGGGAAACCAAACTGTATCTTCGCCGACACCTCCTTTCCCTAATCTCTCGCAGTACTATCCTTTCGTGCTACATCCGGCAATTACTCTGGGCAATGACACCAATGATTTCATAATTGTCTATGGTGTTAACCATGTAGCTACGGGAAAAGCATCATACTCGAACTTCGGCGTCTATGGGGCGGATGTATGGAATGGCATAGGAGCAATCACCGATGCAGATTTCAATGGAACAGCTCATGAATATCTGCCTGACAATCCCAACGCAAAGTACCTCTATGTCTACAAGATCGCCAGGAATTGTAGTGGCGATCAACACTGCTTTGAGGTTCCCTTTGGTCCGGGAGGCTACGGCATACGTCCCGATCAGCCTGTTTTCATCTTCTGGAGGGACTACCTGGAAAAGGCAACAAAGACCGGGCCGTCCTATTCAGAGATCGTGTATGATCGGGCTATAAAGTTCAGCCCAACGGAGTAGGATAAAATGAGCTGGGGTATTAAGGCCAATCCCAGCTCTAATTTCATAAACATCTTTTCGATCCAATACCTTAACCTTAGCGCTTTAGGCACATGATCTACATACAGGAATGAGATCCCCACAAGATCATCCTTTATTTGCTCTGGCTTTTCCAATGCATTTTAATAGAGCAGTCTCTCAAATAACGCAAACGCTTTTAATGATTAATGATTGATTAAATGATAGGAGGATTTTGACATATGAAAAGTTATATACTATTTAGCGTTTTGTTCGCCATACTAATAGGAATCGGCCTGGGAGAGGCCGAAGATATGGGTCGTCCTGATATCAGGAACAATGCAACTGAATACACCATTGCTGCCAACCTGGAGGCAAACAATACTCCTGCATGGAGTAATAATGAGGAAGACTTCGATTTTGCCACTCGGGGATTTATCGCTACCGATGATCCCTTGATTATCCCCTCTGATTACCCGAATTATACCGCCTGGAATATGGAAGTATTTTCGTACCTAGATAATGGGACCTGTCCTGACACAATAAATCCCCTCCTGTGCAGGCATGCCCGATTGAATAACATCAAAGGGTTATTCGAAGTAGTCCCGGGCATCTACCAGGTCAGAGGATACGATATTACCACCATGAGCCTCATTAAGGGTGATACAGGCTGGATAGTTATTGATCCCATGCATTCAGTTGCGACTGCACGGGCTGCAATGGACCTTGTAAACAGGACCTTAGGAGACTATCCTGTGAAGGCAGTCATTTATTCACACCCTCATATAGATCACTACCAGGGAGTAAAAGGAATAATTACCGATGAGGAAGTTGCTGCCAGCGACGTCGATGTTGTCGAACATGATCTGTTCATGGAGCATGCAGTCAGCGAGAATGTGTATGCC
>Ga0074195_1003286_pt1 | contig 15621 bp, 18 predicted proteins | sample EPASupsiteHSE623_FD_64525 | JGI IMG/M metagenome (GOLD analysis project Ga0074195, IMG submission 64525) | Bioremediated contaminated groundwater from EPA Superfund site, New Mexico - Sample HSE6-23 | ecosystem: Environmental > Aquatic > Deep subsurface > Groundwater > Contaminated ...
TTCATCTATTTTTTCTGCTTTGAGGGTGTCCTTAATAATTTTAACCAATACTTTATTTGAGAACTCAGATTGAGATCCTCCCTTTAATACACATGCATTTTTTGATTTAAAACAAAGAGCGAATACATCAACAACTACGTTCGGTCTCGCTTCAAAAACTACTCCTATAACTCCGAACGGAACGCTTACTTTCTTTAATTTTAAACCGTTTTTTAGAGTTCGCTGTTCTAGGATGCGACCAATAGGGGAATCATATTTTGAAATAGTTTTTAAACTGTCAGCGATTTCAAGAATTCTGGTTGGATTGAGTAAAATTCTGTCATAGATAGGATCGGTGTTTGAAATTTTCGCCAAATCTTTTTTATTATCTTTTAAAATTCCAGCACTGTTTTTTACAAGAGCTACTGCAAGTTTATTTAATGCTTTATTAATTCTATCATCACTTATATCAAGAAGTGTTCGACTTGAGTTTTTCGATTTTGATAATATTTTTTCTAGATCCATATTATTTATTAAGCTCTTTAGCCCTATTGTAAGCCTTATCGATGGCTTTATTTATTATTCTTTCTAGTCCATTTTTCTTCATGGAATTTAATGCTGCATCCGTAGTGCCTTTCTTTGAAGTCACTTTTTTTCTTAATTCAGTAGCACTTATATCAGTTTTTTCTAAAATAGAAGCTGCTCCAATAAATGTAGAACTCGCGATTTTCCTAGCTTCTCCATCTGAAAACCCAATTTTTCTTGCCTTATTCTCAATGATTTCTACAAGTTTATAGAAATATGCAGGTCCACTTCCGCTCAAAGAAGTAATCATATTAATTTTATCTTCTTTGTTTACTTCGACTTCTTCTCCAAAGAACTGAAGCATTGTTTTTATAAACTTTTTTTCGTCACTACTTACATCTTTAGATGCGAACCACCCACTTAGAGATTTGCCTATTTTAAGGGCTAAATTTGGCATTACTCTTGCGATTTTTTTAACCTTAAGTCCATTTTTTATCCGATCAATAGAGATGCCAGCCATTATTGAAATTGCCAATTTTTTACTCAAATCAACTTTTATAGATTTACTGAGATTTTCAAAATCTTGAGGTTTAATAGCAATTATAAAAGTATCACAAAGACTCAATTTTTTATTTATATCATCAGCTTTTTCGCATCCATAAACTTTTAAACTTTTCTCGCGATTAAGTCTTTGGAAAATAGCTTGCCCCATGTTTCCCAGCCCGATAACTAGAATATTCTTCATAATTTCTTTATTACATTTATCACCTTAGCTACTTTTAACCTTAATCTCTATTTAGAAATATTATTTATTTATCAGCGATTTAACTGACTGAATATCAGCAAAACATCCTGCAGCGCTAGCAGAAGCTTCACCTGCTTTCATGTTAGCTCCTTCAGCGGAAATTGCTGCCTTGCTAGCCTCCAGTTTTGCTTCCTTGGCAACGATTTCTATGTTTTTCAGATAATTGATAGCAAATTCCACCCTGAACATAAGAACTGCAAGCAATATAATGATTATTATTTTCAATAAACTATTTAGTGACATTTTAAACATATTTGATATTAAAATTATTACATTTTGCATGGTATAACTCTAGTCCCAACATTTTCACCCTTAAAAATTCTTAAAATTACATCTTCAACTCTACTATTTGCTATAAATACCTCGGTGCCATTTTTCGCTGCATCTTGAGCCATTTTAAACTTATTCTGCATGCCGCCTTTTCCAAATGAAGACTTTTCACTAGATATAATATTTTGAGGAATTTCAGCGTCACAGCTAAATTCTTTTATTGTCTTTTTATCTTTATCCAAAACTCCGTCCACATTTGTAAGAATAATTAATTTATCTGCATTAATCATTTTAGCGATCATTCCAGCAAGCTCATCATTGTCAGTAAACATAAGTTCCTCGATTGCAACAAAATCATTCTCATTCATTATTGGAACGATTTTTTCCTTAAAAAGGGATTCTACACAGTTTTTTGTATTTAAGTAGTGGACTCTGTTACCGAAATCATCTTTTGTAACCAACATTTGAGCTACAACAAGCTTATGATTAGAAAAAAGTTTTGAATAGGTAGCCATGAGTTTCACTTGGCCAACTACAGCCAAAATCTGTCTTTTTGTGATTTCGTCATGCCTGGACAATTTTACCAAACTTCTGCCAGATCCCATTGCTCCAGAAGTAACAACAAGAATGTCATGTTTCTCTCTTATTTTAGAAATCTGATCGGTAAGTTTTTTTAAAAGCTGCTCATCAAGGGTTTGATCTTCTTTTGTAATAGCATTTGTTCCAATTTTTACAACAATACGTTTCATATATGGGAATTAGACGTGCATAACTTTATCAAAGTGCTTAAAAAAAGCAAATTTTTACGATTTATAAAAAAAGATTGATTTATAGCAACCTTATCTTTAAAATCACTCTGTACTCAAATTAGATAAGCCGGGGTAGCTCAGTGGTAGAGCAATGGATTGAAAATCCATGTGTCGACAGTTCAATTCTGTCCCTCGGCACCATCTCTAGATTAGAGGAATTCAAAGTTGATGATCAGAAGTTTATATAAAATATGAAACATCAGGCAGACATAGGTCCAGAAATTTCTAAAAAATGTGTTGAAATATATTGCAAAGATATTGATCCCCTGACGGTTGAGGCTGTTGAACAAAAATTTGCAGAATTAAAGAATCGAAAATGTTGTGGGAGCGGGTGCTTTACATGCATCAAAACAGTGTGGGCAAGATTTGAGACTCATATTCGAACGATGAAGAACGAAATATAGAAATACCTACATCTTTTTCAGCAGTGCGACAAAAAATCCTTCGGAAATCTTACTGGGCATGGCTTTTATTACACCATTTAAAGTTGGAAGCTGGTATTTGACCCCAAGAGAAATGGGAAATAGTTTTACTTCAGGAAAAGTTTTAATCGCCCATGAAATCATTTCTTCATTTTCTTCAGGAGAGAGAGTACATGTAGAATAAGCCAAAAATCCACCACTGCGTAGAGATTTTATGCCGGATTCTAGAAGTTTTTTTTGAATTTTTACATTATCTCTAATGTTTTTTTCGGACCAGAATCTATAGCTGCGTGGTTCATGTAAGTTTATTCTTCCTTCCGCAGAGCAGGGGACATCTACGAGGACACGATCAAAATAATTTACATATGTGTTTCCTATGTTGATCCCATCTCCAAGAATAGTTTTTACAATTGTAACTCCTTGTTTTTCCAAATTATATTTCAATCTTTCATGTCTAATTTGATCTATTTCATTAGCGACTATTTCACCCTTATTTTGCATCGCAATCCCGATTTGTGTGGTTTTTGAACCTGGTGCTGCCGCTATATCAAGCACTTTTTCGCCACTCTGAGGATTTAGAAATTTTATTGGGAGTTGAGATGAAATACTCTGAAAATAAATTTCACCTTTTTTATATATGTCTAAATCTTCAAAGGATTTTTCATTTTGATTTCGAATTATTAATGAATTTTCCAAGAAAGGAATCCTTTCAAAAAGTATATTTTTATCTCTTAAGTAAGCCATTATTGTGCGAGTGTCAGTCTTTAAGGTATTGATACGAATGATCGGGGATTTATCTTCAGAAAATCCACGAATAATTTGATCGGTAAGACTGATCCCATACTGTTTCAATAACCTCTCTAAAAAAAGAGGATTTAGTGCTTTTCTAAAATCATTAAGACTCAATTTCTGCATTCTCGGGCCATTTTAATTGTTTATTTTGTAGCAGAATGAAAGCCGCTCCCATCAAAAATACAGCTATCACCCATGGTAAATTCAAGTTAAGTTCAAGGGCTGCTCCTCCTATCAAAGGAGAAATAATCATTGCGAAAAAAGTAATACTTTGTACAACACCCATTGTTTCTCCCACTTTATCTTTAGGGCTTAAATGAGAGATAGTACTATTATTTATAACCCTCAGCAGAGACTGGCCGAAAGATCCTAATATCATTGCGAAAATTAAAAGTGGAACAGACTGAAATGCCATTAGAATGTATGAAACTACCAGAATAAGAGTCCACATCAATGTGATTTTCTTTTCCTTGAAGAATTTGAGCCAGAAATGCTTAAGTAAAAGTCCTTGATTTAAAGCTATTATAAGCCCCATTCCTCCTAAAAATATACCATTTACGGTAGCAGAAAAATCATGGGCAAGATGGCCATATAGAGAGAAAACGGACTGTATCAACCCAAAACAGGTCATATATAATAACCAAACAATCAAAAATGTTTGTGTAGACTTATTGGCAAAAACTTTGCCGAAATCTCCAAAAGGATTTATGGAGATTTTTCTGTGAATATTTTTATTTTTATTTGTCTCTGGAAGAAACACATATGCAAGAATAGTGTTTATCAAGGCTAAAACTGCAGCAACCCAAAAAGGAGTTACTAAAGAAATTTTTGATAAAAGTCCTCCCAGCGAAGGGCCGATAATAAATCCAATTCCAAAGACAGCTCCAAGTATTCCAAGATTGGCAGTTCTCTCCTTATGAGTTTCAGAAATATCTATTAAATAAGTTTGGGCGGTAGAGATATTCCCACTTGTGATACCGTCGATAATACGACCGATGATTAAGAAAATGAGACTCTTACTTCCCATGGCGAAGATAAACCACCCGATAGCAGTGCCAAGAATACTAAGTATTAAAACCGGTCTTCGGCCATATTTGTCAGACAATCCGCCGAGAACAGGCGCAGCAAAGAAACCAAAAAACGCATATATGGTAAAAAAAGTTTCAATCAAAAAAGGTGAAGATATGAGCCCATGTAGAAAAATAGGCAGTCCTGGAATTACTATTCCAACCCCTACAACGTCTATGAAAACCGTCATCGCAATTATTAATTTTGCTCGTTTAATCATGTTTGAAATTAGGCCAGCGAATTATACTAATTTAACTGGAGTATTACAATTACATAAAAGCTATTGACTTATGGCAACTAGCGTACTAGTATGGTGATACATAAATTAATTACCGATGGATAAGTATTTAAGAAAACTGGCCACTAAGTTATTAGAGATTAAGTCCGAAAAAGAAATGCTGGAATTTTTAGCTGCACTATTCACTCCGAAGGAAATGGAAGAAATTCCAAAGAGGTTGGAAATAGTAAAAATGTTGAAAAAAGGGGATCCGCAGCGATTAGTCGCAGAGAAGTTGGGTGTTGGAATTGCCACGGTTACTCGTGGATCTAGAGAATTAAAATTAAATCATTTTAAAAATGTTGCATAACTGCAAAAAAAATCTTTGTACTTGGTGGAGAAGCTTAAGTAGCTGGCGCTTTTAGTATTTTTTTTAACTAGAATCACTTAAGCCGCCAGCAAAGGCGGTTTTTTATTTATATTACTAATTATGATAACTCACAAAACTATAAAATCAGGAGTAATAGAAGGAACCAAAGAAGTCCAGTTTTTACAGTCACATGGAGTCTTTTCACGGATATATAAAGACTATAAGTATAAATTCTTATTCGAATCAAAAGACGTGTCTCCCATTTATGGACGACTAAGTCTTATAGGAATTGATCCGGTTTTAAAGATCTCAGGAAAAGGTAATAAATTCTGTATAACAAAATTAAATGACAGGGGGAAATTTTATTTAAAACAACTAAATGGTAAAGACTTATCAATATGTGATAGCTGTGAAATAAACAAAAACAAGATAAGTGGAACAATAGAAAATGATAATAATTTATTGGAAGAGACCGAGCGATCAAAAAAGAGAAACATTGTTCAGATCTTGAGGATGCTTTTGACAAAATTTAAAATTAACGAGAGGGTTTTATTGGGCCTATATGGGGCTTTCAGCTACGATGCTATACGTTTGTTTGAAAATATCCCGAACAAAAATCTTAGCAGAGATGTTAATGATTTTACATTTTTCTTATATGATACTTTTATATTTTTCGATCATTTAAAAAATAAAAGTGAGATCATCGTTTTTAGAAATACAGTTAAAGGAATAGAGAAAGACATAAATAAACTTTCTGCCAAAATATCCAAGAACAAATCAAAGAAAACATCCTACGATATCATGGATCCAAAATTCAGTTTAAGCAGAGAGAAATATGAAGATTTGGTAATGTTAGCCAAGAGATACGCAGAAGAGGGAGAGCTGTTTGAAATAGTTTTTTCAAATATCTTATCGTCTACTTTCAAGGGGGATCCATTCTCTCTATATTTAAAATATCGAGAATACAACCCTTCTCCATATCTTTTTTATTTTGATTTTTATAAAGAGCAATTAGTTGGAGCATCTCCGGAAATGATGGTGAGATGCGAAAATGGAGTAGTGAGCCTGAGGCCGATTTCAGGCACTGCCAAAAGAGGAAACGATCCAATCGAAGATCATGAAAACATGCTAGCGCTTTTAGCTGACCAGAAAGAGAGGGCGGAATTAGATATGTTGATCGATTTAGGACGGAATGATTTAAGTCGCGTTTGTGAACCTGGGATTACAATAAGCGACTACCGCTTTGTTGAAAAATATTCTTCAGTTATGCATACTGTCGCACATTTGTCTGGCAACCTGAGAAAAAATTATATCGCTTTAGATGCATTGATAGCCTGTCTAAACGCAGGAACTCTCACAGGTGCTCCAAAAGTCGCAGCCATGATTGCAATAGAACGACATGAAAAAGAAAGGAGGGGATACTATGGAGGGACAATAGGGTATCTGACCTTTTCGGGAGATATGGATACCGGAATAATTATTCGTACAGCACATATTCGTGGGAATAAACTTAGATTCCAGGTGGGAGCAACCCTCCTTTATGATTCGGTACCGGTAAAAGAATATCAAGAAACTTTAAATAAAGCTGAGGCATTTCTAAAAACATTTGCTAACAAATCTTCATTATGAAATATAAAAATATTCTAGTTATAGATAATTTTGACTCATTTACGTTCAACTTGGTTGATTATTTTAAACAGCTAGGGGCAAATGTATCTGTATACAGGAATGATATAGATCCAAAGTTTATTGACGTAATTAATCCTGATTTAATTGTTATTTCTCCGGGGCCATCTGTGCCAAAAAACGCTGGAAATTTAATGAAAATAATTGATAAGTATTACGATAAATATCCAATTTTTGGGGTGTGTTTGGGGCACGAAGGTTTAATCGAATATTTTGGTGGTAGTTTAAAATTTTTGACTCCTGTCCACGGGAAATCTTCTAAAATTCACCACGATGGAAAAGGAATTTTTAAAGACTTGGATCAGGATTTTAACGGAGGTAGATATCATTCTCTAGTGGCGGATTCTGTTCCGAATTGTTTTGAAATATCAGCAACTAATAATGATCTTGTTATGGCTATTCGTCACAAAACCTTACCTATAAATGGGGTACAGTTTCATCCTGAATCTGTCCTCACTATGAAGGGGCAGAATGGCTTTAAATTAATTAAAAACTTAATATCATGAAAATTATAGATTTCTTGCAAAAGAGTATTAATGGAGAAATTTCTGCTGAAGAACAGGAGGAGTTTCTAAAATCTAATGTGGAACTTAATTCTAAAGAATTGGCAAATGTTGTCAGATTCTTGATGAAGCAAATGCCAAAAACGCCAAAGCTGGAATGTGCGATAGATATATGCGGGACAGGAGGGTCAGGATTAAAAAGAATCAACACTTCAACAATTTCGGCATTCATTATTGCTTCTCTTGGAGTGAAAGTTGCTAAACATGGCAACAGAGCAGCAAGCGGCAGAGTAGGCAGTTTCGACCTAATAGAGGCCCTGGGGATAAAAATAATGGACAGTCTCAATGACATAGAAACTCTATATAGAGACCAAAATTTGGCATTTATGTTCGCTCCATTTTTTCACCCAGTGATGAGACATTTTGCTGAAGTTCGTAAGAAAATAGGGAAGCCTACATTCTTTAATCTTTTGGGCCCACTTTTAAATCCGGCAAGGGTTAAAAGGCAGATCATAGGTACAACTTTCAAGGATAAGATGCAAATAATAGCTGAGACATGCAAATTACTTGGAAAAGAAAAGGTTTATGTAGTATGCGGAGAAGACGATTTAGATGAGGTGACTTTAACCGGGAGGACATTCGTTACAGAGCTGAATAATGGGAAAATAAGTAATTACACAATTTCTCCAATAGATTTCGGAATAAAGGAAACTACTTTAGAAAATATTCAGGGTGGAGACATTAACTATAATACAAAACTTGCTTTAGAAATTCTAAATGGAAAACTTCATGATAGCCATCTGGATTTAGTTCTTATAAATTCGGCACTGGCTCTTAAGTTGGCAGGAAATGTGAAAACATTAAAATCCGGGTATAAGATGGCGTTAGAAGCCATAAAATCTGGTGTCTGTTTTGAAAAATTTGAACAGTTCAAAACACTTTCTCATACATCAAGTATTCTTTTGCAAATTGTTGAAAATAAAAGAAAAGAGGTTGAAATTAGAAAAAATAAATATAAGATCGATAGAATCTCCAAATCAAAAAGAGATTTCATAAAGGTAATAAAAGGGGATTCACTAGCCTTAATCGCAGAAGTAAAAGGGGCGTCTCCAACAGGAGGACAAATGTACAAAGGTGAGTTTTTGCCAGTACAAATAGCACAGAAATATGAAAAAGATGGAGCTGATGCCATTTCAGTGGTGTGTGATAAAAAATATTTTCAAGGAGATTTAAAATACTTGAAAGCAATACAAAAAAATACTGTCAGGGTTCCACTTCTTTGCAAAGATTTCATTATAGATAAATATCAGATTAAAGAGGCAAGAAAATATGGAGCTGACGCAATTTTATTAATTGCATCAATTTTAACTGAGCAACAAATAAAGCAATTTATACAAATTGCAAAAGATTTAAAAATGGCAGCGATCTGCGAAGTCCATACGATAGAAGAAACAGGAAAAGTATTAAAAACTCCAGCAAAGATAATAGGAATAAACAATCGCAATTTAAATACATTTGAATTAGATTTGTCGGCTACTAAACTTCTCGCTGACCATATTCCTAGTGACAAAATAATAATTTCCGAGAGCGGAATAAAATCTAAAGAAGATATGAAAAAACTACCGAAGAATATAAATGCTGTCCTAGTCGGGACAGCCCTAATGAAAGGACTAAGCATTAACGAATTAATTAATAAATAACAACTAAATCTATGTTAATTGTAATGAAAAATACGGCAACAAAACGTCAAATCGATGAAGTAGTTGCGGCAATAGAGAAATCATCACTAACTGCTGAAAGACTACCTGGCGCACAGAGAACAGCAATCGGAGTTATCGGGAATAAAGAGTTCGTAGATCAAGACAGAATGCTCAATTTCCCTGGAGTAAAAGAAATTATTCATGTTACAAAAAAATACAAACTGGCAAGTCGTGAATACAAACAAGAAAACACTTTAGTAAGAATTGATAAGAATGTAGTTTTTGGCGACAAAAAACCGGTGATAATTGCCGGACCTTGTGCAATTGAGTCGAAAGAACAATTCGCTAAAATAGCCAAAAGAGTGAAAGATCTTGGAGCTGATATGCTCAGGGGTGGCGCATATAAGCCAAGGACTTCACCTTACTCTTTTCAAGGAATAGGCCTAGAAGGTTTAAAAATTATGAGAGAAATATCAGATAAACTAAAAATCCCATGTATTAGCGAAATCACTTCTATAGCAGATTTAGATTTATTTAAGAAATATGTAGATATGATTCAAATTGGATCACGCAACATGCAAAACTATGATTTGATACAAAAAGTTGCTGATTTAAAAAAACCGATTCTTTTAAAAAGGGGAATGTCTGCAACGATGGAAGAATTTCTTCTGGCTGCTGAATATATTTTAAAACACGGAAATCCAAATGTAGTCCTTTGTGAAAGAGGAATTCGCACATTCGAAACATCATCAAGAAACATATTGGATTTAAACACTCTAGTTCTAATAAAATTAGAATCTCATTTGCCAATTATAGCTGATCCAAGCCATTCTGCAGGAAGATTTGATTTGGTAATTCCATTGGCGAAAGCAGGACTTGCCGCAGGAGCAGACGGGCTAATAGTAGAAGTTCATAATAATCCAAAAGAAGCCCTTTCTGATGGAGAACAATCTTTAAATTTCAAGACTTTCGAATCTCTAATAAAACAATTATGAAATCATTAAAGAAATATTTAATAAATAAAACAGGACACTTCGGACAATATGGAGGGAGGTATATTCCAGAATTACTAATGCCAGTGATGGAAGAGCTTGAAAAAGCCTTTTATCAAGCCATAAGAGACCCTAAGTTTAAAACGGAATTAAGCGATCTGTATAATAATTATTCCGGAAGACCAACTCCTTTATACTTTTGTAAGAATTTAACAAAGAAACTTGGTGGTGCAAAAATTTATCTAAAAAATGAAGGATTAAATCACACTGGAGCTCACAAAATTAATCACTGTTTAGGACAAGCCTTACTTGCAAAAAGACTCGGCAAAAAACGTATTATTGCGGAAACGGGTGCAGGACAGCATGGGCTTGCTACCGCTACAGTAGCCGCAAAATTAGGATTGCAGTGTACGATCTATATGGGTGCAAAAGATTATAAGCGTCAGCTACCAAATGTTTTTTGGATGGAAAGACTTGGTGCAAAAGTGGTCCCAGTAACAACAGGAGGACAGACACTGCGCGATGCAATTAATTTTGCCTTAAAAGATTTAATAGCAAACCCTCTAGAAACTCATTATTTGCTTGGGACTGTTTGCGGTCCACATCCATATCCGGCAATGAACTCATATTTTCAAAATATTGTCGGTAAAGAAGTGCGTAGACAAATTTTGGCTCAGGAAGGACGATTGCCGGATTATTTAGTTGCGTGTGTTGGGGGAGGAAGTAACGCTATAGGACTTTTTCATGAATTTCTGGACTATAGAAATATAAAGATGATCGGAGTTGAAGCGGGCGGTAAAAAAATTAAAGAAGGAGATAGAGAATGTGAACACGCTGCTAGATTTCAAACAGGAAGTGTAGGAGTGATGGAAGGATTTAAATCATATTTTTTACAAAATAAAGATGGCCAGATTAAAAATACTTACAGTATTTCAGCAGGATTAGATTATTCTGGGGTGGGCCCCCAATTGGCTTATCTAAAGGATATTGGACGCATAAAACCATCTTATTCTTTGGACTCCGATGTTTTAAAAGCTTACGAATTATTAGCTTCACAGGAAGGGATTTTGGCTGCCCTAGAGTCATGTCACGCTGTTGCTGAAGTTATAAAACTAGCACCTAAATTAGATAAGAATAAAATAATTGTATTCAATTGTTCGGGACGTGGAGACAAAGATTTATTTATTGTAAGTAGAAAATTTAACTTCAATTTAAATGAAAAAAATTAACCTAATGACACATATAGTAGCCGGTTATCCTACAATGATTGAATCGGAGAAAATAGCTTTAGCTATGGCTAAAACAGGCATCTCCTATTTGGAAATTCAAATCCCTTTTTCAGATCCGATAGCAGATGGTCCAACAATCATGGAAGCAAATGAAAAGGTAATAGCAAACGGTACCAAAGTGGAAGACTGTTTCGATCTGATAGAAAGACTGAAGAAAAAAATAAATGTTCCGATTTTAATCATGACTTATTTCAATATCACATTTAACTATGGAGTTGAAAAATTTTGCAAAAGAGCAAAACAAGTAGGTGTTTACGGCCTAATTATCCCAGATATGCCAATAGATGAAGAAAAATATGACCATTATCTTCGGTATTGCAAACAAAATAATTTACACGCTATTCAGGTGATTTCTCCAATTACTCCGGAGGATAGACTGAGAAAAATCGCCAAAATAGCTTCTGGATTTATATATTGTGTGGCTACTTTTGGGACAACAGGAGAAAGAAAAAAACTAAATCCAAAGTTACAAAGCTATATCAAAAAAATCAGAAAAAATATCCACGTTCAATTGGCTTTGGGATTCGGAATTTCAAGTTATGAACAAGTATTAACCGCATCAAAATATGCCGACATAGTAGTAATCGGAAGCAAAATTATTAACATTTATAAAAAAGGCAACAACATTTCCGACATTAAAGATTTTTTAGATAATATAATGAGTGGAAAACTAATATGAAAGTATAGACATAAACACTTTCCAAGCCGGGAATAGGTTTATTTCCCCATCCAATCCATATATTTATTTTTATATCGGTGAATGTTATAAGCAATACTGATGAAAATAATGGCAGCAAGGATTAACGAAACGGAAACCAGAAGAGTTAAAACTTGTGGATAAAAGGGGATAATAATACCCAAAATCAAACACACCACCGCCAAAAGAATGAAGTTAACAATGAAACTCGTAAGAGTTCTATGGATCCCTCCCACAACAGGAATGTTATCAATTTTCATGATTGTTTGGTTAATTATTGATTGCCTGAAATATATCATATTTAAGCCAAGACAAGAAGTTGACTATGGGGTCAAATTTGCTATAATTTAGACAATTTCACATAACAACAAAAAATTATGGAAATTAACGTTTTCCAGAAGAGTCTCGCTCCAAAAGAGGAGAAGGTTTTTAATGATTATCTCGAAAAGAAAATTCCGAGCATTAAATCACTTCTCTCAAAGTTTGCAGATGATGCAGTTTTGTTAAAGGTAACAGTGGAAAAATTTGAAAAGCACGATGCGTTTGAGGTAGAACTCTGTTTAACGCTTCCAACGAAATCATTGGTAGCGAAGGAAGCTAGTCATCAGATAACAAAGGCACTAGATCTTTCCAAGGATCGCCTTGTCGCTCAATTAAAGAAGCACATGGAGTCTTTGAGAAAGGAAAGGTCACATAAAGGGATCAAGCAAGAAATGCCGGTAGAAATGAATATAGAGATAGAAATCCCTCAGTAGGAGGAAACTCACAATCTAAAAGCACAAAAAAACGAGGTCTTGCGACCTCGTTTTTGATTTTCATCAATTCAAATCTCTCAATTACTTTACCTCTACAGCTGCTGCTGCATCTACTGCTGGAGTCTCTGGAGCAACTGGCTCTTCTACTGCTGGAGGAGTTACCTCTGGAGCAGCTGGAGCTTCTGGAGTTACAACTGGCTCTTCAGTAGCTGGAGGAGTTTCTTCCTCTGTGTCTGTTCCTAGCTTGTTGCAACCAGCAAGTGACAATGTCACCATGCCTAGAAGTGCTAGAGCAAGAAAAAGTTTTTTCATATTAAAAAGTTATTAAATAATCGATATTAACTACACTTCGTAGCTGATTGCCACCAATTATAAACAAAATTATTAAAAAAAATAGATCTTTTTCAATAAACTATTGATAAAAAATGTTAAAAATGGTGATATATACGCATAGGAAATAATACAAAAATATGAATAAAAAAGGCACTTTAGAGGGAGAAAAGGTACTAAAATTCCACATAGTAATGATAGCTGGAGTTGCTTCCATCCAAATGTTAGCAGGACTTTTTACGGGAATGACGGTTGTAATAGCCGATGCCATTCGCAGTTTTTCTTCAATACTAGATCTGTTTGCTGCATACATAGGTATAAAAATATCAAAAAAAGATGCAAACAAAAATTTCGAGTACGGATACCATAAGATAGAGACATTCGCTGCATTATTAGTATCGTTAGGAATTTTATACATGGGGTATTTAATGCTGGTACAGAGTATAAATGCCTTTGAAATGCAGAAATTTGCACTGGGGCACGCCTTTGTAATTACAACCACAGTAATTTCTATTCAGTACTATTACCGTTTATCAAGAAGACTGGAAAAAGCGGCAATAGAGTCAAACTCTCCGGCCCTTCTAGCAAGCGCAAAAAATAAAAAAATGAATCTTGTTATAGGTTTAGCGGTACTTCTATCTATCGTTGCAAACTACAAACAAGTGCCATACATAGAGGGGATAATAAGCACAATCATTTCACTTGGAATATTAAAAGTAGGATTATCTAGCACAAAACAATCATTATTTTTCCTCTTGGATTATTGGGACGACCCGGTACTTTTTAGCCAAATAAAGGAAACTCTCTCGAAAGAAAAAGACATCGTAATAGAAGTGAAACGGTTAAGATTACGTAGAGCAGGATCATTTATTTTTGGAGAAGCTTTTATAGAAATGAATCCATTTGCCGGAGTAGAAGATTTACGAGCAGAGTTGGATAATTTAAAAGAAAAAATAAAAGGATTAAACCCATACATAAAAGATTTCGCTATATATAGCCATATTCCGAGGTCAGACAATTTCTTGGTGGCGTTTCCGGTAAAAAAGATAGCCAAAATTAATTCTGAAATCGCGAAGAGTCTAGGTGAAACAAAAGCGTATTTATTTGTAAAAATCGTAGAAAATAAAATCAAGAAAACCTATATGAAAACGCTGAAGAGCGAAGCGAAAAATCCAATAAAGTTGGCAGAATTTCTAAATAAAGAAAAAGTGAATATAGTTATAAACAACGAACTGCCATCACTTGTTTATTACAATCTAAGGCGGACTCATCAAATATTGATTTACCCTAGCTTTAGCGACGTTCCAACTGTCCAGAAAATGCTAGAACTACTACTAATAGATAAATAATGATTTGTATCCCAATAAAGCAAAAATCTCTGTCTGCTCTCTTGAAGGATATAGTTAAAGCGCAGAAAATAGGAGATATCATAGAAGTATGGTTTGACGAATTGGATGTAAAATTAGATAAAAGAACTCTCGCTAAAATTTTTACCAAAATAAAAAAACCGGTGATTTATAAATTCACAGGCAAAAGTGACACCTTGAAATTACTCATAAAGACAAGGAAGATTGATTTAGTTGATGTGGATATAAAAACCAAACCAAAGGTTATTTCCGAAATTAAAAAATGGTCACCAAAAACAAAAATCATAATTTCTTACCATAACTTTTCGACAACTCCAGAAATTAAAGAATTAAAGAAAATAATAAAGAAAATGTACGCTTTGAAAGCTGATATAGCCAAAATAGCCACTTATGCAAAAACGCAAGTAGACAGCCTAAAAGTACTAAGCATATTGTCAGAGGTGTCGAGCTCAGGGAAAAAAATAATCTGCTTGGCGATGGGGAGCAAGGGTAGGTTGACGCGTATATGTGGACATTTATTCGGAAATTATTTAATGTATGCACCACTGCGACAAACTTCAAGGACTGCGGATGGACAGTTTCTCGCAAGTGAATTGAAAAAAATAATGAATCTAAATCAGTAAATATGTCACTAAAAATTGGTATAGTAGGGCTTCCAAATGTAGGGAAATCAACAATATTTAATGCGCTCACAAAGACCCATATCGCAGAGGCGCAAAATTATCCTTTCTGTACAATAGATCCAAATGTTGGAATAGTTGAGGTCCCGGATCACAGACTAAAGGTTCTTACGCAGATGTCCAATTCGGCAAAAACAATTCCTGCTGCCATAGAATTTGTAGACATTGCAGGATTGGTAAAGGGTGCGAGCGAAGGTGAAGGTTTGGGAAATAAATTTTTGGCACATATCCGTGAATGCAACGCTATAGGGCATGTAATTCGTTACTTCGAAGATCCAAATATTATCCACGTACACGGGAAGATTAGTCCCAAATATGATTGTGAAATTATTGAATCGGAGCTGCTATTGGCTGATATTCAGACC
>Ga0074195_1003288_pt1 | contig 15611 bp, 12 predicted proteins | sample EPASupsiteHSE623_FD_64525 | JGI IMG/M metagenome (GOLD analysis project Ga0074195, IMG submission 64525) | Bioremediated contaminated groundwater from EPA Superfund site, New Mexico - Sample HSE6-23 | ecosystem: Environmental > Aquatic > Deep subsurface > Groundwater > Contaminated ...
TTTTCCTGTTCAATTTTATACTGTTTTTCAGAAAAAGACTTCCTAAGAGACGCTTTTGACAAGTCGGAATAATTACCTGGATTAATCCTTATCTTATCTGCAATTCCTGTTAATTCAAGTGCAATTTTTGAACTGAAATGTACATCTGCGGCAAGTGGAATCCTATAACCATCCTTTCTAAGTCTTTCCTTTATTTTCCTGAACGAAACTACATCACGGCTATTTCTTACAGTAATTCTAACCAGTTCACAACCCTCATCATACAGTCTTTTAGTCTGTGCAACAGAAGAGGAAACATTATCTGTGGGTGTATTTAGCATTGATTGAATCCTTACAGGATTTCTCCCCCCCATTTGCAACTCTCCAATACTGACCTGATGTGTTGCGAATTTCTTATAATATCCAGAAGGCTGGCAAAAATTCATATCATGCAATATCTGCAAAGTTAGAATAAATTGACCTTTCTTTATTGTTAATCATTCAATAATTACTTATTTTTACATCAAATCACTTTGAATGCTTTCGAAAAAAGCCCAGTATGCATTCTACGCTCTCAAGTACCTTACAATTAATAAGGATAAAGGACCTATTCTTATTGGTGAAATTGCCGATGCAGAAAAGCTTCCAAAAAAATTCCTTGAAACAATACTTCTTGACCTTAAAAACATGGGTGTTGTAAGCAGTAAAAAAGGTAAAGGCGGCGGATATTATATGATTAAAAAAGCAGCAGACGTAACTTTTGCAGACGTTGTAAGATACTTCGACGGAGCAATTGCGCTGCTCCCTTGCGCAACATATAACTATTACGAAAGCTGCTCACAGTGCCGTAACGAAAGCACTTGCGGAATGAGATCTGTTGTAAAGTCGATACGCGACGAAACTGTGAACGTTATGAAAACGTTTTCTATTCAGGATATCGTTGACAATGAAAATGAATTAATTGCTGATTCCAAAAAAAAGAAAAAGCAGTAATCATTTTTTCTTTAGCGGTTCCCTTTTTTTACTTCGCATAGTTCAACCTCAAAGATCACAGTAGTAAACGGACCAATAATCCCTGTTGAAGACCCGTTGGTCCCAAAAGCCAGCTTTGAAGGTATTATAAAAATTGCTTTTGACCCTTCATCCATCATTCTGATTCCCTTTTCCAGACCTTCAATCACCTGCCATTCGGTGCCAAGAGTAAAACGGAACGGCTCGTTACGCTTCCATGTGCTGTCGAATATTTTTCCATTCAGGAACCTTCCTTCAAAATTAACAACAACAGTATCTCCATTAACAGGAATAATGCCGTTCCCATTCTTAACAAATCTTGGATAAATTTTATCACCTTCGGGATTAACTGAAATCTGTTCTTTTTCGAAATAATGTTTCAGGATTGTTTGCTCATATTCCCCAAAGTCATTTATCCATGCAAGAAATTCTGTCTTTTCCCTTTCAAATTGCTCACTGGATTTTACCTCAACCATTCCAATTCCTATTTTCATAAAGCTTTCGGGCGGAAAAAACCCGGGAGGTTGAATTCCCAGTGTTGCTACAAAAAATGAGTCTGCATTTATATAGAAGCTGGCACTGTCGCCTGACGCCAGTTTCATGAAGCATTCATCAACTGCGCCCGGAAATTCCGGCTCTGAGACTAACACAGTTCTGCGGGCTCTGAAAAACGCTGAATCGTCAGTAGTAAGATAAACAAGGTCGCATACCGCATAACTCCCGGGCCTGCATTTTACTGTATCGTCGCCAATCTTATGCATTTTAATAAAAATACCCGAAGGCAGTTCAGTATATCCCGGCGGAACATATTCGCTGCAACCCCATGCAAAAACAATTAATACAGGGAATATTATATTAACGATCGCTGATACTGATAACCTCAACATCGTAACGGATTATTGAACGTGGCGGAATTTTATTCTCGTCACCTATAAGTCCATGAGCCAGAAAAGGTGGCATAACAAAAACAGCGCTGCCGCCTACATTAAGCATTAGTATTCCAATTTCAAGCCCGTTTTCTACCCCACCCTGACCCACGACAAATGACCTGTAACCTAAAGAGTCGGAAGAATAACAAACTTTTCCATCAAGCAGTGAAACTGTATATTTTATTGTAACCACTTTGCCTTTTTCGACAGGAACTCCACTTCCTTTATCAATTATTTTATACCATAACCCTGACTTGTTAACCTCAAGCCCCAATTTGTACCTGTCGCTATATGCCTTTATACTTTCATCATCAATGGTAACAAGAGTTTTATTAACATCCATAAGAGGATCCTGATACTTCGACAGATCATTATCCTCAGGAAGATTATGACGAGTACTGCAGCACGAAAACATAAATGGCAGAAATATAAATAATAGTATCAGATTCCGCATAACTCACTGTATAATGGTAAAACAGAAACAAGGCGCTCAACCACATCCTTCATGGTTGTGTTATACATTTCTCCGCCTGCAGCATTAAGATGACCGCCACCCTTAAAATGATCTTCCATAAGTTTGTTAACTGCAAAGCTGCCTCTTGAACGAAACGATAATTTAATATGATCTCTTCGCTCCATTATAAACGCAGAGAAAACTATACCCTTTATATAAAGCGGATAATTTACAAATCCCTCCGAATCGCCTGTCTGAAAGGAATATCTCTTTGCTTCTTCCATTGATAACGTAATATAAGCCGATTTATACTGCGGTATTATAACCATGTTTTGTGAAAGAAGATGTCCAAGAAGCCTCATTCTTGATTCAGAAAATGTATTAAAAACAAGCCTGTTTATCTCATCTTTTTCAATTTTAAATTCAAGAAGTTCTGAAGCAATTGCAAATGTTCTTGACCTTGAACAATTTACCGAAAACGAAACTGTATCAGTTAACATCCCGGTAAAAAGACAGGTCGCTGAATCAAATCCAATTTCTTTTTTTAACCCGGCCGCCTCAATAACCTCATATACAAGTTCTGCTGTAGAACTAACAGCAGTAACTGAAACAGTCAGTACAGCGTTTATTTCGGGTCCGGGATGATGATCGATAAGGACAACAGGGCTTTTAATTTTGTTTACACACTCTGACATTTTTCCGAGGCGTCCGGGTTCATTAAAATCAAGCATTATTACTAAACCCGCATCAGACAATATTTTACCGACACCAGAATTATCATCCTTATAGTACTTTATCCCATCTACACCTGGCATCCATTTTAAAAACTCGGGTAAATGATTTGGAAGTACCACAGTAACTTTATCACACATTCTTTTTAAGACGTGATAAAGCCCAAGTGAAGAACCTATTGCATCACCATCGGGATTATGATGAGTAATAATAACAATTTCACCGGCATTCTCTGTCAGTTCTTTAAATTTCCCCGCTTGTTCTTCAGTAATTATCATCATTCCTGTAATACAATATCAAATCAGTTGGTAACGTTTTTGATTATTAAATAAATACGACCAGCACTTAAGAGTATTTGCTAATGCCTGCACCTTATTGGGATTGTAAGTACTATATTCATTTTAACTTCGATTCCATTCTGAATGCTGGGGACGAAAGTTTGTTTTGAAAGTAGTTCTTTTACCTGTTCATCAATACCAAATCCTGCTTTCTGTAGAAACACAAAATTGTCGGGTTTGCCATCTGGAAGGACGTCAATACTAACCATAATATCTGCTGAGATGACCTGACCTTTTGATTGTTCTGTAGGTTTAATGTTCTGCCATATATACGATACGAGGGCTTCGTCGCCACCCGGGTATGAAGCCTCGCGATCTACCTTGACCTGCTGGTTAACCTGTGCATAAGAATATAAAGACAGGAATAGCAGAGTAACAGATATAAATTGTTTCATAAAAAAAAGGCAGGCAAAAAGCCTGCCATTATACTAAATGTTTACCTGCAGACAGAACTCTCCGTTTTTGAAATTGTCAGCATTAAACTTACCTTTTACCTTGTAGGTTTTGTCTCCCATCATTCCATCCTTGAAATATTCAACAGACTCGATAGTGCCGGTAAATGTTTTGGCGGGATCAAATTCTGCTGTATTCCATACGATTGTTTCATTGCTTTCCCATATCATAATATTGATCTCTTTCCCTGTCATACCTTCAGCAGCAATGTCAGTGCTGTCTTTCATCATAAACTGAACAACTTTCTGAGGAGTGCCTCCGAAGGTGTTCATATAGATTCCCATAGAGTAAGAATATCCAAGATTTGCTGTTCCAAAATTTACATCTGTACCTTTTTCATCTGTGTACTTTACATAAAAATCTCCACTTCCCATACCTCCGCATGATGTAAGGATAACACTTATTGCAACAATACTTGCCAGGAAAAATAGTTTTTTCATAATCATGAGTTTTGGTTTAATGTCAAAATTAAACTTTTTTCCGGAATAATAAAAACAGAAGTATCAAATAAAGAAACCCCGAAGTATTTCTCCGGGGTTTCACAAGTATTAAAAATTGGATTATTCCGAAATAATAAATTTACCTGTGTTGATTACATTATTTGTTTCAACTTTAATTAAGTATGTACCAGCCGGTATACTCAGATTGATCATTTCTTCATTTGTAGACTCAGAAAAAACATTTTGACCAAGAACGTTATATATATTAATGTATGAAGTATGACCTTCCCGATTATTCAGGAAAAGTGAATTTCCTGAAATGTAGTATCCTAATTGTGTCTGGGTCTGCGATTCATCACTTACAAAGAAATCGATAATCAGCGGATTGGCGATTCCACCGGTGGGATTTATTGTGTTTGTTCCGAACCATGTTCCCGAAGGCTCGGTAAGAGTATTAACAACTGTTCCTCCATTTATCGAAAGTTCTTGCATAGCCAAAACCCCGTTAGCATTTGTATTTGGAACAATACTTCCCCAGTTTCCATTCACACCAGATACAATTGTATTGTAAAAAGATGCATAAGATGTTGTTGAAACAAAGTCAATTCCGCAAGCTTCAATTTGTGTTCCACAAAGAGGACGTCCTGTTGCAGAAACGTTGTCGTACAGAAAAACAAAATTTTTAGGGGTAAAGTTTGTTATTCCTACAATACCCGTTCCTGTTATTGAATCTACTGTCGTGCCGAATTGTAATACCTTAACTGAATCTGTTGTTGTAAACCTGTATTCGGCAGTTGTGCCTCCATTCCCGTCATTAATTGAAATGCGTGGCATAAGATATGACCCTGGTGTAAATTTTGCATTTCCAGTAGGCTCAATTACAAACCAACCAGTGTATGTACCCTGTGCACTTGCATTGAATTCCCCATAACTACCAGTTGTTGTAAGCGATGGTGAAGTTGAACGTCCAAAAGTGGTATCATAAGGAAATATCGATCCTCCAGCCCCTGCATTACTTGCTCCATCAGCGTAATTAACAGCTCGGCAAACGTAATGGTAAGTAGCATTTGGTGATAGATTTTCGAAAGTTGCAAGGAATGCAAAAGGAACTCTTTCTGTATTTGTTGTTACCTTTCCCTGAATATATCTGGGCAATATATATGAGGACATCATTGGCTGGCCCACAGTAATAAAAGATGTATCTTTGGATAAGCTCCAATCGGAACCCAACCTAGTAAAGAACGAAGCATAATAAGTAATGCCGTTTGTAAATCCGGTAAATGTCTGAGGTGATGTAACACCCTTATACACTACAAAACCACCATCATATGAAGAGCCTGAACCATAAGCTGCATCAGCAGTATAAGCTGAACCATCACCAGCAGGAGCAGAAGTTACGGCAGAGCCTTCTTTAACAACTATCAATATTTCGTCGAAACAATAAGCCGGATCGGTCCATGCTAAGTCAACCTGAGCATCTGCAGGAGTTACAATTAATCCTGAAACAGGTTGAACAATTGTAAGAAAATCCGTCATTGCAGCAGCACTCCATTCACTTCCATTACGAGTGAAAACAGCTACATAGTAATGACTATTACTTAAAATACCGGTAATAGTTTGTGGAGAGACCGTACCCTTATATAATACATATCCTGCCTGATAAGCTGAACCATTTCCATAAACAAGATCGGCAGTATATGAGGTTCCATCACCAGTAGGAATGGTAGTTATCGGATTGTCTTCCTGCATAACTATCATTACCTCATCAAAACAGGCTGAAGGGTTTGTCCATGAAATATCCATAGAACTTCCGCATGCTGAGGTTAAAAGATCGGTAACAGCAGCTATTCCGTTAATTATCTCAAATGTAGACGATTGATAGCCTGTAACAGCTGGGCTGTCGGAATCTATTCTTACCCGATAATTTGATCCTGAAACTAAGCCTGCAGGTATCGAAAATGTAATGTTTCCTGAAGGATCTGTTGCGTTAACAGCAAGACTCCCTATTTCAGTAGCAGTAGCAAAACTTCCTGTTTCATCAGATAGCTTTACCCTAAATGTTGTATTGTAAGTACCTGTAGAGGTAAAATCAACTGATCCTGAAACTCCAGATGTTGCGGTTATACAAAAAGGAGTTGTATTTACTGTCGTAACTGTAATATTTTCAGAGCTTGCAGGCTGACTTGTGATATTTATATCATCGAGCCTGAGTTTTGGTCTGGCGCCACCTGCATTTGCTGCAGTCTGGAAATAAAGCCATCTTAACTGTATGTTATTTTTTCCGTTAAGTTCTGTTGGTAAAACAGTAGGGCCAACAACAGCAGAAGAACCAGTTACGTCAGACACATACTGCACAGGGCCTGGCACATCCTGCCATGCATTGTACCCTGCACCATCATCATAACGATATTGAAGACGAAGAACAAATTCACGAGGGGGAACACCGTCACCTGCAGTTACAGTACCTCCTGTAAAAGTAACAGTTATATCCTGTCTTCCTGTTGCATCCAGAGCTACTACTGTTGCACCTGTAAATCTTGTAGTTGCACCAGCTCCGCTTGCACAATTATCATACTGAGCACTACTTGTAGCCACAACGCTCACTCCGTCTGCATCAACACCATTGAAACGGCAGCGGGCAGTTGCAGCATAACTGCAATCATAGTCAGCATTACCATTCAGGTAAGCATTGTAAGTTGTTGAAGTAGGGTCATTGGTATAATGAAACACCATATTTGTCGGAAAAGACCCTGTAGCTGAAGTTGCCGGCCATTCTGTAAAAGAAAAATCTCCGCCGGAAAGAGCAAATGGAGTTGGGTTGGTTTGAGAAAACAGGCTTATGCCCGTAAAAACCAAACCGATCGTGATTGCAAAAATTCTGTAAATCATATATGTTAAAAATTAAAGTTCAAAAAACATAAAAAAATGCTCAGACAAATTATGTCTGCCTTTTAGATTAAACACAAAGAGGCTGTACAATGACAGCCTCAATTTTATTAATAAGAAAGCTCTTAGTAGATATAAACTTTCTTTGTATAAATCTTACCGTTTACTACGGCTTTAACAACAAATAAACCTTTCTGTGCAGGTTCCATTTCATGCTTAGAAAGATTACCAGTAATGTTGTTGATTGTAACCATTTTACCATTCATGCTGAAAACTGCATACTTTGCATTGCTGAAATTTGTTTCACTTGTTGAAACATAAACAGCATTGTTGTATGAATAAATAGTAACAGGGCTGTTCAGGTTTGTTTTATCAACATCAGATGTAAGCCCTGAGCGGCTGTATAAATTTGCATCACGCGAACCGGTAAACTGAACAGTTTGTGCATTTACCATAGTTGCTATTGCAATAAAAAAGAAAAGAGTAAAAATCTTCATAAATAATACAGTTTTGTTAATGCAAATATAATAGTTTTTATATAAAAATAAAAGTCTTTGGATATTTTTTTTAAAGGTTTATATTTATTTATTAATCAGGTTTTTATTTGCAATTTCGTTTTGAGGGTCAAATTTTATTATCTCTAAATAAATTGTTCTTGCCTCCTTAATTTTCCCGTTACGATAATATAATCCTGCAATATTATTCATGGCGTCAGTATCTTTTTTATTATATTTTAAAACCTGTCTGAAATACCTTTCAGCCTCATTGTCATTTAATTCATTCATATACAATACCCCAAGGTTAAATGCCGCATCGGTATACGGCGGATCTAATTGCAATACTTGCAGATACGTTGCTTTTGCCTCATCTGTAATTTGCAGTTTTTCAAGACAAACAGCTTTATTGTACAACACATCCGGGGGATAGTTATATTTATCAATAAGAAGATTAAAAATAAATAGTGCATTTCTATATAATTTTAGGTCTACCAGTATCTTTCCAATATTGTTTAAAGCCGGTAAGTAATCTTTATTTATTATATATGATCGGTAAAAAGCTTTAACAGCGTTTAGGTATTTCTTTTCCCTGAACAAAACCACTCCGAGATTGTTCCAAGCAGAAAAATCCTGTTGATTTAGTGCAAGTGCCATATTAAAACATTCTTTTGCTCTTTCGTTATTTCCAATATTAAGGTACGAACTGCCCAGATTATTCCATGTTCTAGATTTTAAAGGCGATTTTGCAGTAGCATCTTCCCATAAAGATATCTCTGACTGCCAAACTGTATTCCTTTGAATAGTCAGATATGAATACCCAGAAATAACGACTACTATAATTATAAATTTAAATGCATTGTTTTTTAATTTATAAAAAAGAGCTGAAAAAATGATAGCATATCCGGCAATACTTACATATAGACGGTGGTCGGCCATCAGGTCTTTAATAGGAAAAACTGAAGATTCAAGCGTAAGTGCGGCAAGAAAAAAAAGCAGACCTAAAGAGATCATTGGTTGTTTTTTTCTTATAAACCAGGTACCAAAAATAATTCCAACAATTAATAGTAAAGTTAATATTGGAATAAATGAAAAAATTGTGGAATACACCGGAACATCATAATCCACGTTTAGAGAAACAGGCAGAATAGTTTTTGATAAATATGCAGCTACAACCGGAAACTGTGAGATCAAATAATCGGCTCGGGACAATTGCAACGAATCTCTTGTTTCGATCCCCTGCAACCATGTAATGACGGCAATAAATATAAAGAATAATCCGATTACAGAATAAATTATTCTTTTCTTCTTTAAATTATCCTCATTAAGGAGAATCATCTCAGCTACTACTAATACCGGAAAAATATTTAATGCAGTTTGCTTGCTTAAGAATGAAACAAGAATAAAAACAAAAAATAATAAAAAGAATAAAAGTTTTTTTGTATGGGAAATTCTAAGCTTCAGCCAGAAAAAAAATGCAGCAAGAAAAAACATCCCTGATAAAGAAGTCATGCGCTGCGATATATATGTTACGCTTTCGGTTTGCATTGGATGAACAAGAAAAATCAAAGCTCCGGCTAATGAAGCGATATATATTCGTGCCTTGTCATTATATCCAGTTATTCTGAATAGAAAACAAATAATATAAAACAAAAGTATTGTTGAAATAAAATGAATAATAATATTGATGAAATGGTAGCTGTTTGGAGTAAGGCCTGATATTTGGTAATTAATCATAAATGTAAATAACGATAATGGTCTTCCGTGGAATGAAACCCACTTCTGAGCATACAAAAAAGAACCGGGATTTCTTAAATCTGAATTAGTGACAATAACATGTTCATCGTCGAACTGAAAAGGCACATTAATAGAATTTGCCCATACCAATGCACAAATAAATGCAATGATAACAGGATATAAAAAATTTAATTTATCTGCTTTCAACGACTTTTAAATTACTGCAAATTTAGGAGAAATCCCCGATTAATATTAATGGGAAAAATACAACATAGAAAATCATTTACCGATACCATATTTATATAGCTAATCTATTTCAACTTGCTTCGGTAACGATAAATGCCGGAGTAATGCGTAATAACATTGCTTAAATAAATTCATAAATATTCTTCTATACAATTGCTACACAAAATAAAAAAAACCACTATACCCCGCCCTGCATGCAGGGCGTAGGTATGTGATTTTATTAAGAACTTTAACTAAGTAGCCTTAGTTTTACTTCTTAGCAACAGCTTTCTTAGCAACAGCTTTTTTTGGAGCAGCTTTTTTTGCTACAGCCTTTTTAACTACCTTTTTTGCGGGAGCGGCTTTTTTAGCAACAGCTTTTTTTGGAGCAGCTTTTTTTGCTACAGCTTTTTTTACTACCTTTTTCTTAGGAGCAGCTTTTTTTGCTACAGCTTTTTTTACTACTTTTTTCTTTGGAGCAGCTTTTTTTGCAGCTGGCTTCTTAGGAGCAGCTTTTTTTACTTCTGTTTTTTTCATAACATTTGGTTTAGGGGTTATTACTGATTTTTTGATTTGGGTTTTCTTTTTTTCAGATTTTTTCGGTTCTGATTTTACTTTTTTCACTACCGGTTTTTTCAATGTTGATTTTCCGGGTACCGGTTTTTTTATTTCCAGTTTTGAAATATCAGATTTAATTTTTTTGACAGAAGATTTTTTTACTGAAACTTTTTTTGATTCTTTTTTTACAGTAACTCTTTTTTGATTTTTCTGTTTTGAAATTTCTGATTTTAATAATTCCGGTTCTGATTTTTTTATCTCAACTGTCTTTTTTATCTCTTCCTTTTTAATTCCAGTGATCTTGTTCACACGAATAATAAAATCGCTCAACACGTTCATATAATTGATGTACGCGTCGTATGGCGATTCGTATGGATTGAAGTATTTATGCACTTCACCATCGCTGAACCATTTTGTACACATGTAATAAAAATGATCGCTGTTCTGCAGATATAACCAATCACGTTTTATCTGAGGGTCATCAATTTTATTAACAATTTCGGAAAGAGAGTATAAAGAATTAAAAGAATCTTCCTGCAAATCATTCCCCAACCAAGCGGTTAAATCGCGTTCTTCATCTGCCCAGGAAATTGGATACGGAACATGAATCGATGCTACAGGATCGAGATTCTGCGCCATTTCCGAGGGTGTCGAGAATTTAAAGTTTTTATCTTTAATAATATTTCCTGGTAATGATCTCATAAACTCAAATATACCAGTTTCTTTTCTTTGATGTTCTCCAAAAGTCTCATAATCCATAAAGATATTAACAGCCTCCTGTTCAGGTTTTACTTCTTTAAGCCATGAATGATATTTTTCTGCAGTAAGTGGCCACTGATCCCATGCTTTGTTAGAAAATCTGAACGAGATATCGTCGCTTAATCTGAAATTTCTTGTGAGTACTTTTACATTTGGATTAATAGAATTGCAATACATAAAATTAGGACTCTTCCATCCTAGCACATGTTTTGCTCCTTCGGTAAGTACCACGTTGTACCCCATCTCTCCCGCCATGTCCCCTATCTTATCACTATAAACCAATTCAGTATTTCTGAAGGTAACAGGTTTTACTCCGAACATCTGTTCGATATGCGATGCATGTTTTTTTACCTGCGAAAAAAATTCATTTTTATTTTTTATTGAACATAAACTATGAGCATAAGTTTCTGCTACGAGTTCAACATTTCCATACTTCACCGTTTCGATAAAACTATCAAGAACATCTGGTGCAAACATCTCAAATTGTTCGAGCGCACAACCGGAAATTGACAAAGTAACTTTAAATTTTTTTCCATACTTTCCGAAAAGATCACATAATAAACGGTTCATCGGAATATAGCATCTGTCGGCTACCTGCCGCATGATTGTTCGGTTTGCGAAGTCGTCGTAATAGTAATGATTATTGCCGATATCGAAAAAGCGGTACCTTCTTAATCTGAATGGCTGGTGAACCTGAAAATAAAAACAGATATTTCTCATTTCGACAAAATTTTATTTAGTGGTAAGATAAACTTCTTTTACTTTATATGCTGCATTTTCCCATTTCAGACTTTCAACTTCATGCTTAACATATTTTCTGAACATTTCCGAAATTCCCTTGTAAGTGATAAGTGCATATATTGCATCGGCTAGTGCATCGGTATCCCAGAAATCAACTTTTATTGCATGGGTAAGAATTTCGGCTACGCCCGACTGCTTGGAAATTATTACTGGCACATTTGAACGCATAGCTTCAAGAGGGCTTATGCCAAATGGTTCAGAGACGGATGGCATAACATAAACATCGCTCAACGAAAACACACGAAGCACATCGTCGCCTTTCAGAAAACCTGCAAAATAAAAACGATCACCAATTCGTAATTTTGCAACACGTCTTATCATCTTTACAAGCATGTCTCCACTTCCTGCCATTACGAATCTTACATTGTCAGTTTTTTTCAGAACTTTATTTGCAGCCTCAACAAAATATTCCGGACCTTTCTGATATGTAATCCTTCCTAAAAAAGTAACAAGTTTCTCATCAAATCCACGAGCCTGATCAACCTCTTTCATTTCGACAGGTTCAACTGCATTGTGAACAGTTATTACCTTGTCAGGATGTATACCATATTTTTCAATTACAATATTTCTTGTAAGATTACTTACAGTTATCACCCTGTCGGCTTCCTCCATTCCTCTGCGTTCAATATCGTATACATACTGATTCACATTTTCGCCCGAGCGATCGAATTCAGTTGCATGAACATGTATCACCAGCGGTTTGCCTGAAGCTTTCTTTGCAGCAATACCTGCGGTATAAGTAAGCCAGTCGTGTGCATGTATAATATCATGTTTATACTTCTGTGCAAGTGCTCCGGCAATCAGTGCATACCTGCTTACCTCCTCGTACAGATTTACACCATACTTACCAGAAAAAAGATATTTTGCCCTGAATGCAAGAGGTAATGATAGTCCATTGACAACTTCCCTGTTTATTATCATTCTTTCGAAATCCTCAGGTGTAACATACGGAAGCAAAGAAGAATTTACACTTACTTTTTTTATGTGCTCAATATATTTATCGTAACAGAAATTATGTTCAGTGATTTCTACATCACTTGCATTTACAATCTGGGCAAAACTTTGATCTTCTTCTCCCCACATTCTTGGCACAATGAAAGTTACTTTTACATTATGCCGCGCAAGTCCTTTCACCAGCCCGTAGCAGGCAGTACCAAGACCTCCGGTTATATGAGGAGGAAATTCCCATCCGAACATCAGCACTCTCATATTTCTTCCCTTCTATACATCGTATTCTTCAATTAAACTTTTCATTCTAAGAATTTCTGCAACGCTCACTGCCATCGATGGCGCTCCTCCAGGCTTGTGCGGAGGGTCTCCGTCATATATCTCACTTATTGTACCTATAGCATGTTCAATCATTTCCTCTTCGAACTCGTGATAAAGTTTCGTAATGAAAGATTGTCCAGCCCTTCCGTAAATCTTAAGATACCCTTCAGCAAAATGTGCCATCAGCCATGGAAAAACCGAACCCTGATGCATTGCAAGTTCCCTTGCATGATGATCGCCGAAATACATTCCTTTGTACTCCTCTGAATTTGGCGTGAGTGACCGAAGACCGCGTGGAGTAAGCAGTTCACGCTCCACTCTGTCAATAATTCTTTTGCGTATCTTTTCATCTTCTATTGGTGTGTAGAATAATGACGCAGCAAAAATCTGATTGGGTCTGAACAGCGCATTCGACTCTTTGTCGTTTACAAAATCATAAAGAAATCCATGTGTCTCCTGAATAAAAGTTTTGTTGAAACTTTCTGATATAAGTAACGGAAATTTATCCCACTCTTCAACAAAACTTTTTTCACCGGCAATTTTTGCAAGATCGATAACGAACATTAGGGCATTATACCACAGTGCATTTATTTCGACAGCATATCCATATCTGGGTGTTACAGGAATTCCATCAACTGATGCGTTCATCCATGTATATGCAGAATTCTCGTTTCCCTGCCAGACAAGACCGTTTTCATGCAGATACATGTTTAGTGAAGGTACACCTTCTTTAATTCCTGAAATTATATTTACAATTGTTTTGCCGTAAAGGTTCCAGATCTCGTTATACGAATTAGTTTTTTCACAATACTTCTGAACAGCCCAAATAAACCATAAAGAGGCATCTGCAGAAATGTAGCTTTTCCGGCCTTCGAAAGAATCAGCAAATAGAATACCATCCATATCGGAAATCATATTTCTGCAGATCTCATGAAATGATTCTTTATCGGCTCTGAGAAATGTCAGTCCGGGAAGTGATATAAATGTATCGCGGGCCTTAGTTTCGTACCATGGCAATCCTGCCTTTATACTTTTTTTGTCATTAATCGTAACGATAAATTGTTCTGCAGAGTTTAAGAGACAATTATTAAAGTTGCTTCGTTTGAATCTGCCTGTAAGTTCGTTGTCAATCTGCTTTTTTAACGTTACCGGAACAACCTCAAAAGTGGATGCTGAAAAGACAACTGTTTCACCTTTTTTCACAGGCATTTCAAAATAACCAGGAACAAAAAGGTCCTCCTGAAAGTCATAACCTCTTCTCTGGTCTCTCATATATTCTATATTGTAATACCAGCTGGGATTATGAATATAAGATGTCTGTTTTGAGAACTGCATGTGCAGAAAAGGATAATTATCGTATAACTTTATTTTTACTCCGTTCCTTACTTTTGTTACCTGACTGTTTGCATCATTGTTTAATTTACTTAATGCATTAATGTTCCGGAAAGCAAGAAAGGGTCTGAACTGGAGAGTGGTTGGGGAATGTGCATCAACCAAAGTATACCTTATAAGAATTTGTTCTTTTCCTGTTATCAGCACCATTTCCTTTTTAAGCACAACTCCACCCACACGATAAACAAGTGAAATATTTGGCTCGGTACTGAAATCACGAATGTATTTATGTCCTTTGGGTTCATAAACGCCGCCAGGATATCTGTGAAGCGCCAGATTGAAACTGCTTCCATGCTGGATTATCGTTTCGTCAAAAGTTGAAAGCAGAAGATGTGTGCCTCCCAGTTCGATATTGGGACATGCAAGAAGCCCATGATAACGTCTTGTGTTGGACCCAATCAGTGTTGTAAATGCGTATGTCCCTGCCCTGTTTGAACGTATTATCTCCTTCTCAAGAGAATATTCAAGATTTATCAGCTGGAGTTTGTCGAATTTTATATAACTCATAATTTCACCGTGCAAACTTTTATAAAAACTCCTTGTGAATTTTTTTACAAAAATAAAAAAATAAAGAAAGTATGTATATATTATAATGTATACTCAAAATAAAAAAAGCAACCCTTTCGGATTGCTTTTTAAAATTTTCAAAAAAACAGTTGATTTATTTAACTATAATGTTACTCTTGACTGATGCGCCATTCCCAAGGATAACAACTACAGAATACATTCCAGATTTTAATGCAGAAACATCAATTTTTTCTGTTTGTTTTACGTTGATAACTTTCTGTCCGACGAGGTTGAACACTATAATTTCTTCGGGTGCTATACCATTTTCAGTCTTTATATAAACAGCGTCAGTTGCGGGATTGGGATATACTGAAATAACTTCTGAACCAGTCTCGTCAATTGCAGAAGCCCAGGTGACAGTGACAGTAATTGTGTCAATATCTTCACATCCATTGGTAAGTTCTGCCTTCAACCAAATGTCGTGCTGACCTATTCCGAGATCTGATCCTGTTATTGCAATACTGCTGGTTGTAGCTCCGGTACTCCAAAGGTATGAGCTATAACCCGGTGATGTTCCAAGTATCGTTGTCTGGTTAAGTGCAAGTATAATATCTGCACCAAGGTTTACATCAGGAGCCTGCTGAATT
>Ga0074195_1003289_pt1 | contig 15610 bp, 12 predicted proteins | sample EPASupsiteHSE623_FD_64525 | JGI IMG/M metagenome (GOLD analysis project Ga0074195, IMG submission 64525) | Bioremediated contaminated groundwater from EPA Superfund site, New Mexico - Sample HSE6-23 | ecosystem: Environmental > Aquatic > Deep subsurface > Groundwater > Contaminated ...
TTGTAAATATTACCAGAATAAACCCCTTCTTAGATTTAGGTGAGCGCTCTATGCGTGCCTTTTTTGGGGACATCTTTGGTATAAACAGTTGTTGTCCCAAATATATTATATTGACATGTTCCGGAAAGGGGCCGCCAATCATGAATAAATTTAAATGGATTGTCATATTCACTGCCATCGCCTGTCTGCTTGCCAGTACCGGGGTAAATGCGGAAAATGCCAGGGGACCGGACCAGGCCAAAATAAACCAGCCGGTCCCAAAGACAATAAAAAACATGATTTTTATTACGGTTGAAGGTCTCAGCGATGAAATGATACAGTCTGCTTACACGCCAAATATCAATGGGCTGGCAGCAAGTGGAGTAAGAACAACAGCTGTTGGGGTACTGCCTGCTAATCACGAGGTTTTGTTAGCTTCCCTGTTATCAGGCGCCGACCCCTCCGTTCATCGTTTTACACAACCGGGTCAGCAAATGAAAATAAAGCTTTTACCTGACATTATTTGCAGCTACGGCAGAAGCTGCGTCTTTATTTCCAATATAGGGACAATTCCTGAGGGACTTTTCCGGCAAGGCGGGGTAAGGACTTATGAAGTCAGAAGCGCAAAAAACGAGGCTCTAATCAGTAAAGCCATTGATATTTTTAACCAGAATCAGCCGTTTTTTTTGGGAGTTAGGCTGTCCGGTATTGAAGATAAATTACTGGGTTCGAATAACAAGGCTAAAGTTGTGGAGGCTGTGAATGATTTAGATGAGCAAATCGGCCGATTGCTAACAACCCTGAGCGCATATGGAGTTTTTGATGAAAGCCTCATAGTATTAACAGGAAACAACAGCGGCAGCGAATTGATGGTTCCGGTAATTATGGCGGGGCCGGGTCTAAAAAGTGCGGCCAATTTGCCCCCGGTCAAGATTATCGATATTGCACCTACAGCTGCCCTGTTAGCAGGGCTTCAAATTGCCCCGGAGAGTAACGGCATGGTGTTATGGAATGCTCTGCGGTCCGGAACGGGTTTTCTTGAACAGAATCTATTGTTAAAGAGGATAAAAGACCTAAGTGAGGAAGATGCCAGGTTGATCACTTCAATTTACAGCCTAGGTGAAGAGAAGAGGCTGATGAAGGTAGAAAAAGAAAATGTTGCCCGGGAAAAGGCGCAAATTAAAAAAACAATTGAAGGGAAAGAAGGTCAGATTCGCATATTAAAATGGGAAATTAAGTTCCTTAGATTGATAGAAGTCGTAACAATCATCGCCATGGGTGTAGGTTATATGGTTGAATACTTTTACTTAAGAAAGAAATTTCTCATGTTTTAGCATCATGAGTATTCCAATTAACCCCAATGGGGTCTTTATTTTTGAATAATTGAAGGATTATAGAAAAGCGTGTTGAAATTGTTATAATATACACTTTAATAAATTTTTTCATATCAGAAGGAATTTAGAATTTTCTGTCGAAGTGCTCTAATATCTGTGAACTGCCTAAAAACCACCGATAAAAATGCTCTGACCGCTGGAAAGGATTTAGGGTATTTATGTAGAAAGACTTAAAAAGTGTGAATTTTTAGAAAACCCATACAATAACAGGTCTTTAGGTTCCGCCAACCAATGAAGAAGGTGTTGTTGGCGCTATACAGTTTTGCCTAGGAGTTAAAGTTATAGCAAAAATTGCGGAAAAGTCGCAGCAGCAACTTTAAAATGAGGTGAAATCTATGAAGATAGCTGTTTCAGGAAAAGGTGGCGTTGGCAAGACTACGGTCGCGGCCACATTGGCGAAACTACTGGCGGCTTCACACAAAAATGTTTATGCGGTAGATGCCGATCCCGATGCTTGTTTAGCTGCAGCAGTCGGAATACCTGAAGAACAAATTCGTAATTTAAAACCACTGGTAGACATGAAAGAACTCGTCGATCAAAAAAGCGCAGGGGGAGGAGCTTTTTTTTCCCTAAATCCTGATGTTGATGACATCCTTAAGGAGTACAGCATTCCTCTTGGCAATATAAGGTTTCTCCGGATGGGCGGCATTAAACAGGGCGGTTCTGCTTGTTACTGCCGGGAAAATTCATTTTTAAATGCTTTAATGGGCGGGGTTCTGTGGGATAAGGAAAGTGCCGTTATTCTTGACATGGGCGCCGGAATTGAGCATCTTACCAGGGGTACTGCCCAAAGTGTTGATATAATGCTTGTGGTCATTGAACCCAGTAAAAACAGTGTAAATACAGCCAAGCTGGTCAAGCAGCTGGCGGCTGACCTGGGAATCAAAAAAATAAAGTTCATTGGAAACAAAATAAGGAATGAAAAGGAAAGAGATTTTATTCAGAAGCATTTTGAACCTGATGAAATATTGGGATTTATTCCTTTCGATGACGATATCTGGGAGAGTTCCATGGAAAGCGGGCCAGCCGTTGAATTGGGAGGAGACTTATTTAGGAGCATGAAAGAAATTCACGAAAAATTACTACAGGAGGTGGATGGATAGAAGGTATATCATTTAGATATCAAAAGCGATTGTTGCATTTCTTTTCAAAGAAAAACGGGTAAGTGATAGTTATTTAAATATATAAATGTTGATTGACCCGGTTAGAAAAGAAATGTGGGCAGAAAATTATTATTAAGGAGGTTAAAATTAATGCCAAGATTTAGAGACTCAAATCATACCTGCAAACCTTCAGATGCACCACGAGTTTTTGAACCCAAAAATGTTAGACGTAGTATTGACCCGGCCGTTCTTGAGATGATTGATAAGGCTCAGGAAAAAGGGGTTATTACCGCTTTTGACCGGGCTGTTGCCCAACAACCTCAGTGCCAGTTCGGTTACAAGGGTACCTGCTGCCGGTTCTGTATGATGGGACCCTGCCGGGTTACCGCCGACACCGGACCAAAAAGCAAAGGTATCTGCGGCGCCGACGCATGGACTATTGCCGCCCGGAGTACAGGTACTATGCTGTTGACAGGCGCCGCCGCCCACTGTGAGCATGCTCGTCATATGGCTCATACCGTATTAGAGATGGCAGAAGGCAAAGCACCGGATTATAAAATTACCGATGCCAAGAAACTGAAGGCAGTAGCCAAGAGAGTTGGCATTCAGACTGAAGGCAAGGCCGATAAGGATCTGGCCATAGAAGTTGCTAAGTTAGCCTTAAATGATTTTGCGATTCTAACAGGCATGGGCGAATGTGTTTGGGCTACATCTTCTATAACTGAAGGTCGTAAAGCTAAACTTGACGCCTGCAACATTACTCCTAACGGAATCCAGTCTGCTTTGGCCGACCTGCTGGCCCAGGCTCACGTCGGTCAGGACAACGACCCGGTTAACATTACTTTTAGCGCTCTCCGGGCTGCTATGGCTGACTATACAGGGATGCATATCGGAACTGATTTCTCCGACATTCTCTTTGGAACTCCGGAACCTGTTGTTTCCGAAGCTAACATGGGTGTTATCGACCCTGCCAAAGTAAACATAATCCTTCACGGTCATAACCCGCTGCTGAGTGAAATGATAGTTGCCGCCGCTCGTGCACTTGACGGTGAAGCTAAAGAAGCCGGAGCTACTGGTATCCAATTATCCGGTATCTGCTGTACCGGTAACGAAGTTCTTATGCGTCAGGGTGTTCCTATAGCTACTTCCTTTAGTTCCCAGGAATTAGCCATTACCACCGGCGCTATTGATGCAATGGTAGTTGATGTACAGTGCATTATGCCCGGTCTGACTACTGCAGCTAAATGCTTCCACACAAAGATTATCACTACTCAGGCTATTGTTAAGCTTCCTGGTACCATGCATGTAGCGTTTAATGTTGAAACTGCCATGGAAGACGCTAAAGAAATCATTCGTTTAGCTATTGCTTCCTATAAAGAACGTGACGCTTCCAAAGTGTATGTTCCTAAACTGAAAAACAAGGTTGTAGCAGGGTTTAGCTTAGAAGCTATATATGATATTTTTGCATCCGTTAACCCCGATAAGCCCGTTAAGGTTCTAACTGATGCTATCATGTCCGGGAAGCTTAAAGGCGTAGCCCTTATGGCCGGATGTAACAACCTTAAAGGTGTACAAGACGAAAACCATATCGGAATTGTTAAAGAATTGTTGAAGAACGATGTTTTCGTTGTTGCTACTGGTTGTGCCGCCCAATCATATGCTAAACTGGGCATTCTTGACCCCGCTAACAGAGATTCTCTTTGTGGTGACGGTCTGAAGGCATTCTTAGCTCAGTTTGACGGTAAAGGCAAGGAAAAACTTCCTGCAGTGCTCCATATGGGGTCCTGTGTAGATAATACCCGGGCTTCCGACCTGATGATGGATATGGCAGACGAAATGGGTGTAGATACCCCGAAAGTACCTTGGGTAGCCTCCGCTCCCGAAGCAATGTCCGGAAAAGCCGTTGCTATCGGATGTTGGGCTGTAACGTTAGGTATGCCGGTTCACGTTGGAGTACTGCCGCCGGTTGAAGGCAGTGACCTGTTCTACAGTATCGCTACCCAGATTGCCAGTGATGTTTACGGCGGATACTTCATTTTTGAAGTAGATGCCAAAACTGCCGCTGAAAAACTGCTTAGCGCATTAGAATACCGGACCTGGAAACTCGGCGTACACGTTAAAACTGCCGAGAAGTTCGAAGCCGGACTTTGCCAGAACTACTAATTATCCCGAAATTCGAAAGGAGGAACAAGAATGTCAGAAGAACTCAATTTTGACCAAATATATGAAGGCGCAATAGAGCCCGGTAAAGAACCGATAAAATTATTCAGAAGAGCATATAAAGGTGCTATCACTGCAGTAAGTTACGCTGAAATCCTTTTAAACCGGGCAATCGCAAAACACGGTAAGAGTAAAAAAGTCGCTTATCCCGATACCGCTTACTTTGTTCCCGTCATCCTTTGTATGAGCGGTGAAAAGGTTACCACACTTGGTGAAATGGTACCCATTCTGAACAGGATGCGGAACCAAATCACTGAGGACCTGACTTTAGCGCAATACGTATTAAACGGTGAGTCTACATGGTATGCAGCCGACATCATTGAGGTGCTCCGTTACATCGATTATGACCCGGCCAAACCTCTTCATATAACCCCCTGGACCGGTTTCCTGGGTGACCCGATTGTTCGTTCTTACGGTATCAAGATGGTTGACTGGACTATCCCCGGTGAGGCTGTTATCGTCGGCCGGGCTAAGGACAGCAAGGCTGCCAAGAAGATCGTTGATGACATGATGAGTAAAGGCTTAATGCTCTTCCTCTGTGATGAGATTATTGAGCAGCTGCTCGAAGAAAACGTTAAAATCGGTGTTGATTATATCGCCTTCCCGCTGGGTAACTTTACCCAGGTTGTACACGCCGCTAACTATGCTCTCCGGGCCGGGATGATGTTCGGTGGGATTAAAGCCGGTCTCCGTGATGCCCAGAGAGATTATCAGCGCCGCCGTGTTCTGGCCTTTGTTCTGTTACTTGGCGAGCAAGACTTTGTTAAGGATGCTGCTGCAGCCGGCGCTGTCTGGACCGGTTTCCCGGTTATCACTGACCAAGTATTGGCTGAAGACGAGCAGATCAAAGACTGGTATGTATCTGAGCCTGACTATGATAAGATTGTTCAGGTTGCTCTGGAAGTCCGGGGCGTTAAGCTTACCAATATCGAAATTGATATCCCCATCAACCACGGGCCTGCCTTTGAAGGCGAGACAGTTCGTAAGGGTGATATGTACTGCGAGTTTGGTGGCGGCCGGACCCCTGGTTTCGAATTAGTTGAAATGGTTGGCGATGATATCGAAGACGGTAAAATTACCGTAACCGGACCTGACCTTGACAGTCTTGGGGAAGAAGGCGGCAGACTGCCGCTAGGCACTCACATCAAGGTTTATGGTCGTAAGATGCAGCCTGACTTCGAGCCAGTTCTCGAGCGCCGGATTCACTACTTCACCAACTATGGTGAAGGTCTATGGCACGTTGCCCAGCGTGACCTCTGCTGGCTGCGGTTCACCAAAGACGCAGTAGGCAAAGGATTTAAGATGGAACACCTGGGCCGCCTGCTCTATGCCAAGTTTAAGTCTGAGTTCCCGGCAATCGTTGACCGGGTTGAGATTGAATTTATCACTGATGAGGCAGAAGTTGTCAAACGCCGCGAATATGCCCGTGAGAAGTATGCTGCCCGTGATGCCCGTCTCCGCGAACTTACTGACGAAGGTGTAGAAGAGTTTTACTCCTGTACTCTGTGCCAGTCTTTCGCCCCGACCCACGTATGTGTGGTTGCTCCTGAGCGGGTAGGTCTGTGCGGCGCCGTATCCTGGTTGGATGCCAAAGCCGCCTTTGAGATTAATCCACATGGTGCAAATCAGCCTATTAATAAGGGTGAGTGCCTCGACGAAGTTAAAGGCCAGTGGAAGGCCTTCAACGAGTTTATTTACCAGAACTCCCAGCGTAACGTTGAAACAGTTAACTTCTATACCCTGATGGATATGCCGATGACCTCCTGCGGCTGCTTTGAAGTTATCATGACAATGGTTCCGGAAGCTAACGGGGTCATGGTTGTTAACCGGGAACACTCCGGTCTGACTCCCTGTGGGATGAACTTCTCCACTCTGGCCGGCAGCTGCGGCGGTGGAGCCCAGATGCCTGGTTTCATGGGTATCGGTAAAGCCTACTTCGGTTCCCGCAAGTTCATCAAGGCTGACGGTGGTTTAGGCCGTCTGGTATGGATGCCGAAAGCCCTTAAAGAATCTATCCGCACCATCCTGGAAGAAAGAGCCGAAGAAGATGGCCTTGGTAAGGATTTCGTAGATAAGATTGCTGATGAAACCGTTGGTACGACCGGTGATGAAATCCTTCCGTTCCTGGAAGAAAAGAAACATCCGGCTCTCACTATGGATCCACTGATGTAATCTAGTCTGGTTTCTGTTTAGTTTATTTGGTTGATGTAGCCGTCGGCTGGCGGCTGCATCAATCAAATTTATATTTAAAAAATCCAACACAAAAAAGGGAAAGGAGATTGGAGAATGGGTTTAACAGGATTAGAGATTTTCAAACAACTACCCAAAACGAACTGTAAAGAATGTGGTCAGCCAACATGTCTGGCATTTGCCATGCAATTGGCTGCAGGTAAGGCGGGCCTTGACGCTTGTCCTTACGTAAGTGCGGCTGCCCGTGAGGCACTGGATTCCGCTTCCGCCCCGCCGGTAGCATTGGTTAAAATAGGTGTAGGTGAAAAGGCATTTGAACTCGGTAATGAAACAGTACTGTTCCGTCATGATAAGAGGTTTGAGCACCCGACGGGTATCGCTATCCAAGTTAGCGACAATATGAGTGCCGATGAAGTAAAAGCTAAAGTAGCCAAAATTAACAAACTGGTCTTTGACCGTGTAGGTCAGACTCATCAGGTTAATTTGGTTGCTGTAGTCAACGATTCAGGGGATGCTGCTAAGTTTGCCGATACCGCCAAATTAGTTCAGGAAAATACCGCGTATCCCTTATTACTTATCTCCAGTAATGCCGGCGCCATGGAAAAAGCCCTTGACGTAGCTGGCGCCAACAAACCGGTAGTTTATGCTGCCGATGCCAGTAACTATGAGGCCATGGTTGCCTTAGCCAAGAAATTCGAAGCTCCTCTCGTAGTAAAAGGTGACAATCTGGACAGTTTAGCTGACCTCGTTGCGAAAGTGACAGCCCTGGGATACAAGAATCTGATTCTTGATTCAGGCGCCCGTGAACTGGCTAAGGTTATTGCCGACCAGACCCAAATCAGGAGGCAGGCCCTTAAGTTGTTCCGGCCCTTCGGATACCCGACTATCGCATTTGCTAATAATGCCGATCCCATAGTCGAGTCCTTAAATGCCAGTACATTTGTGGCTAAATATGCCGGTATTGTCGTTATGACCACTGCTGAGCCCGAATACATTTTACCGGTTATTACCTTAAGGCTTAATGTTTACACTGACCCGCAGAAACCGATTGCTGTTGAGTCCAAGATTTACGAACTCCTCAATCCGGGTCCGGACGCTCCGGTTCTTATTACCACCAACTTCTCACTCAGTTACTTCTGCGTTGCCGGTGACACCGAAGCTTCCCGTGTTCCGTCTTATGTTGTAACTGTTGATACAGACGGTATTTCTGTACTTACTGGCTGGGCCGCCGGTAAATTTACACCGGAAGCAATTGCTGATACCCTGAAGAAACTGGGCGTAATGGAAAAAGTTAACCATAACAAGATTATTATCCCCGGTGGGGTAGCTGTCCTCAGTGGTAAAACCGCTGAGCTTACCGGCTGTGAAGTAATCGTAGGACCTCGTGAGTCTTCAGGGATTCCTTCCTTCTTCAAGCAAAGATGGTTAAACCAATAGTTTAATTTTGGGGAAAATTTTGAGAAATTGCGAAAGGAGCGGGAGAAATAAATGGCTGTTACTATAGCTAAAGAAAGATGGACCAGTAAAGTGGCTGAAATGGTTATTGGTCCTAATGATTTAAAACTTGGAGGGGAATCCACTCTTTCCTTCCTGCATTTCGAAGGTGCAATGCCGAACCGTCCGGTGACCTCACTAGAAGTGTTCGACATGGAACCTGAAGATTGGCCTGATATGTTAAAAGAGGCTTTTGCCGGTGTCATGAATGACCCCGTAGCATGGGCTAAAAAAGTTGTTGAATACGGGGCTGATGCGGTAACACTCCGTTTGATGAGCGCCCATCCCGATTGGAAAGGCGCCTCTGCTGACGAAGTTGCCAAGACAGCTAAAGCTGTAGCTGATGCAATCAATGTTCCGTTGATTGTAGTAGGCTGCGGTGTTGAGGAAAAAGATGGGGAAATCCTGCCTGTAGTTGCTGAAGCCCTTGCTGGCAAGAAAACCCTCATCGGCTGTGTCACCGCTAACAATTACAAGTCCATTACCGCTGCATGCAACGGTTATGGACACAATATCATCGCATCATCACCGCTTGATATCAACCTTTGTAAGCAGCTAAACATCCTGATTAACGAAATGGGCCTACCTTTAGACCGGGTTGGTTTCGACCCTTCGGTAGCTGGTCTCGGATATGGTATTGAGTATGCATACTCTATTATGGAGCGTGCCCGCGTTGGCGCTCTCACCGGTGACAAGACTCTGGCTACTCCTGTTGTATGTTTTGTTGGCGAAAATACTTGGAAGGCCAAAGAATCTGTAGCTCCGGATGTTGTAGAATGGGGTCCGCTGCATGACCGCGCTATCCTGTGGGAGGTTACAACCGCTATCACTTTTGCCAATGCCGGCGGTACTGTCTTTATCATGAGGCACCCCGAATCCATTAAGAGATTTAATGCCTTTATCGATGAGGCTTATAAGTCCAACGCTTATTAATTCCTAGGGAAAATTTAATAAAGTATAAAAGGAGGTCAGTTCATTTAATGTTTGAAATTATTGGTGAAAGAATTAACGGTATGTTCCTCGATATCCGTGAGGCTATCGTGAACAAAGACCCTAAAAACGTTCGGAACTGGGCCGTCAAGCAAGCCGAATGCGGCGCATACTGGCTTGATATTAATACCGGACCCGTTGCCAGCAAGGAAGAACAAGTTGAGATTATGGCTTGGTTAGTTAAGTGCGCTCAGGAAGCGGTTGACCTGCCCTGTGCTATTGACACCACTAACTGGGCAGCCATGGAAGCAGGCTTAAAGGTCCATAAGGGCAAAGCCCTGATTAACTCTGCTACGGCAGAACAGGCCAAAATGGATGTATTATTCCCGATGGCTGCCAAATATGAGGCCGCTATAGTGGCCTTGGCAATGAACGAAAAGGGTGTTCCCAAGAGTGCTGACGATCGCTGCGCTCTTGCTATGGAACTACTCGCTAATGCCGATGGATACGGTATATCTCCTGTAGACCTTTATATTGACCCGCTTGTACTCCCGGTTAATGTTGCTCAGGAGCATGGACCCGAGAGCCTGGAAGCTCTCCGCCAGATTAAACTTTTATCTAATCCTTCACCGAAAACCACTATTGGTTTGAGTAACATTTCCCAGAAGGCGCCTAACCGTCCGCTGATCAACAGGACCTATCTGGCTATGGCTATGTGTGTTGGCTTAGACTCAGCTATCATGGATGCTGAAGATGCCGACCTCGTTGATACTGCGGCTACCGCCAGCATCATTATGAACCAAACCATTTACTGTGACTCTTATATCAAGATCTTTAGACAAAGATAGTTATTTTTGACTAAAGGCGGTTCTTTGGTAAGTTAGTTTTAAGACAGTAGAGTAATTGTGTATCATGGAGGAGAGCCTTCCTAAGAAGGCTCTCCCCAATTAACTTCTCTCTGTAGGAGGAGACCAGATGGAAAATAACACTAGAATAGGCGTCTTTTTCTGTAATTGTAACGGGAAGATTACAGAGAAAGTGGATTTCGAACCGATAGCCTCCGAGGTCAAGAAACTTCCTAAGGTAGAGTATGTCCGGGAGAGCCAGAATCTCTGCGCTCACCTTGAAGGAGAACTCATCTGTAAAGAAATTACTAAAAACCAACTTAATCGGATAGTTGTTGTCGGTTGCGCCAGCGCCAAGGAAGAAGGTTTTTTCAAAGAGGTTTTGAATAAGGCCGGACTCAACTCGCACCTGCTGTCAATGGTTAACCTCCGCGAGGAATGTTGTGCTGTGCATGAGAAAAGCGCGAAGTCAGCAGCCAAGGCTTTGGAGCTGACGAAGATGGGAATTGCCAGGGCAAACAATCTCGAAGAGGTTTCATTTGGAGAAATTCCTGTAAACCGAACTGTACTGGTAATCGGTGGTGGTCTGGCCGGGCTTGAAACAGCGCTGGAGACTGCTGCCAGAGGGTTCAAGGTTATCCTGATAGAAAAAGAGGATAAACTGGGCGGTCGGCTGGCCAGGGTAAATTCTATTATCGGAGTTGACCACAACCCTGCTGATTTACTGGAAGAGAAGGTTAAAGCAGTAACTTCAAATCCAACTATTGATGTACGGACAAACACCAAGCTTGGTGATTTGGACGGAAATATCGGCGGATTTACCGCCTGGTTCGTCAAAGACGGCGTTGAAACGTCCGTTGAAGTAGGTGCTATTGTTGCAGCTACCGGGGTCCAGACTATTTTCTGCCCCGTCAAATACGGTCTGGGAATTGCAGACAATGTAATTGGCCAGATGAAGCTGGAAAGACTTCTGGCCGATGGAAAAGATTTTACTCATAAAAGGATATCTATCGTTATCGGTAAGGGCACAGAGGCTTTTAACCTGCCTTTTGTCATTGCTGTTAAAAATGCGTTGCTGCTGCGTAAGAAGTTCAACGCTACTGTAAATGTTTTTTATACCAATATCAAAGTAGGTGGCGATAACTGGGAGAAGATGTATACTGATGCCAGGGGCGCCGGGGTTAACTTCTTTAAGTTTGAGGATAATATTGAGATAGTTGCTAATAATGGTGAAATTATTGTTAATTATGAAGATCCTTTCTTAAAAGGGAAAATGCCCGGTGTTTTTAAGGTTATTGCTGATTATATCGTCCTTCCGGAAGAACTTGTGCCGGCAGAAGGCACGGATGAACTTGCCAAGATTCTTCGCCTTGAGTTAGGGCCGGCTTCCTTCTTTAGTGTCGACAATGCCCACATTCTACCTGAAATGACTTCCAGGGATGGTATTTATCTAGTGGGAAGCTGCCAGTCACCCTGTTTTGCTAATGAGGTTGAAATATCCGCCAAAGCCGTAGCAGAAGAAATATTCCAGAAGCTTGATGCCGAGCAGGTATCTACTGAGTTAACCCAGCCTTATGTCGATGCCACCAAGTGTGTTGTATGTCTTACCTGTTACCGCTGCTGTCCACACGGGGCGATTACGATTGAACACGGAGAACAGTTTAAAAACCTGTATTTTTCCGCGGCTCAGATGAACCCGCTGGCCTGCAGGAGATGTGGAATTTGTGCATCCGAGTGTCCAGGAAAAGCCATTCAACTTCCAGACTATACAGATGATCAAATCCTGGTCCAACTGGAAGCAATGGAGGTGTTGCCATGAGTGCCGATGCAAATTTTCAACCCAAAATTGTAGTTTTTGCCTGTGAAAACTCCGGCTGGCTGGCTGCGGAACACGCTGCCTCACTTGGCCTTAGTTATCCGGAAAGGGTCGAACTGATTAAACTTCCCTGTTCAGGCAAGATTGATGTCATCTATTTTATGAAGGCATTGGAAAAATCCGACGGCACGATGATTATGGCATGTCAGCAGGAGAACTGCAAATTCCTGAAAGGGAATGTCAGGGCTGCTCAGAGGGTTAGACAGACTCAGAACCTGCTGAAGGAAATCGGTATTGAGGAAGACCGGGTAGGGATTTTCTACCTGGCAGCAAACATGGGGCACAAGTTCGTAGAAATTGTCCAGAACTTTTACGATAAAATGAGAGAGTTAGGACCAAATCCTGGGAAGGTGATAAAATGATTATTGCGGAGAGAAAACCCATTGATGAAATTTTAGGATTTCTGAGCAAGCATCAAAAGGTGCTGGTCCTCGGCTGCGGTGGATGTGTTACCGTTTGCTTGGCCGGGGGCGAAAAAGAAGTCGGCATCTTAGGTTCTGAATTGGCTATGGCCCGCAGTAAAGAAGGAAGACCCTTAGAGGTTGTCCAGAAGACAATTGAGCGCCAGTGTGATTTCGAATACCTTGAGGGAATCCGGCACATCGTCAAAGAAGTTGATGCAATCCTCTCCCTAGCCTGTGGGATTGGTATTCAGACTTGCGCTGAGGCTTTTCCGGACAAAATTGTATGGCCGGGAGTTAACACCAAGTTTTTAGGTGTTAACCTCAATGTTGGTGTTTGGGCTGAAAGATGCCAAGCCTGCGGGCAATGTGTTTTAGATAAGACAGGCGGTATTTGTCCTGTGGCCAGATGTTCAAAGAGTATATTTAACGGTCCCTGCGGCGGTTCTCAAAACGGCAAATGTGAGGTTGATCCGGACACCGATTGTGCATGGGCACTTATCCATGACCGCTTAGCCCGATTGGGTGAGGTCGACTCCCTGCGTGAAATAATGGCTATTAAAGATTGGTCATTCAGCAGGGATGGCGGTCCGAGAAAACTGGTAAGGGAGGACTTGGAACTTGAAAGCGGCAAGTAAACTTCAAAGAATGTGTGAAAGTGGAAATTTCGTCGTGACCGGCGAAATTGGTCCGCCCAAGAGCTGCAATGGTGAGATAGTTCGCCACCATGCAAAAATGCTTAAAGGTTGGTGCGAGTCATTCAACCTTACCGATAACCAGACTGCTATAGTACGCCTTTCCAGTATAGCTGCAGGCAAGATTCTGTTGGAAGAAGGTCTGGAGCCAAACATTCAGATTGTTTGCCGGGACCGTAACCGGATTGCGGCGCAGAGTGACATTTTAGGCGCCTCTGCCCTGGGAATGAAAAATGTCCTGTGTCTTTCCGGAGACCACCAAAAGTTTGGTAACCACCCGACAGCTAAAAACGTCTTTGATGTTGATTCAATTCAATTAATACAAATTCTTGATGGGATGCGCAAAGGCTATTTTGCTAACGGGGAGCAGATGAAGGATGAGCCGCCGCAGTTATTTATCGGCTGTGCTGCCAACCCTTTTGCTGATCCGTTTGAATTCCGGGTAACCCGTCTCGAGAAAAAGGCTGATGCCGGGGCTGACTTCTGTCAGACTCAGTGTATTCTTGATATGGAGCGGTTCGAAAAGTGGATGGAACTTGTCAGAGCCTGCGGGCTGCATAAGAGAATTAAGATTTTGGGTGGGATTACTCCGATTAAGTCTGTAAAGGCCGCTAAATATATGAAGAAGTTCGTGGCTGGGATGATGGTATCAGACGATCTTATTGAACGGTTGGAAAAAGCCGAGGATGTTAAAGCCGAAGGCCTTCAGATTGCCATTGAACAAATTGAGCGCCTGAAGAAAATGGAAGGTATTGCCGGTGTTCATATTATGGCTATAGCTTGGGAAGAAAAGGTCCCGGAGATTTGTCAACGGGCCGGTTTAGCTCCCAGACCGGAAGTATAAACCGACACATGCCTTAAGTGGAGGGGAACAAATTGCAAAAACAAAAAGTTCTCGTTTTAGGTGGCGGGGTTGCCGGGATGACCGGCGCCCTGGAAGCAGCGGCCAAAGGATTTGAAGTGTATTTGGTCGAGAAAGCCGCCGATATCGGAGGCTGGGCTTACACTTACTGCTGCAAAGCTACTGATAAATGCGCCAAATGTTCCGCATGCCTTGTACCTCAGGCCAAAATGCACGTCGAGAAAAATCCCCTAATCACCGTTTTCTGTGGTAGTGAATTAATTGGGGTTTCCGGACAGTCTGGGAGTTACAGGGCAAAGGTCAATACTAACGAGGGTCAGGTAACTGAGTTGGAAGTTGGAGCTATTATCGTAGCTACCGGTTTCAAACCGTTGGACGCTGCCCGCAAAGGCGAATTCGCCTATGATAGAGAGAAAAATGTAATTACAGGTTTGGAATTAGAACAGGCAATCCGTGAAAAGGGTTCCCTTACTGCTGCTTATGGGGAAGTTAAGAGTATTGGCTTTATCCAGTGTGTAGGCAGTAGGGATTTGGCCTTTGGCAATAACTATTGTTCCAAGGTTTGCTGTATGTACGCTTCCAAACTTGCCAAACTGATTCGTTCAGAGCTTACGGATGCTGAGCTGACTATCTTCTATATGGATTTTCAGACATTTGGCAAAGACTTTGACGAGTTTATTAAATCTGCTAAGGAAGATGATAAAATCCAATTTGTCAGGGGTATCCCGGCTAAGATATTTGGTTTTCCCTATGACCGGTTAACGGTAAGGTATGCCAATTCCTTGACCGGTGAGGCTATCGAAGATAAATTTGATTTGATTGTCTTGTCGGCAGCTATTACACCCTGTGAGGATACCCAAAAACTGGCCTCTATGCTTGATGTGGAAACTGACGAGCACGGTTTCTTCCGGGTTACGAGCTTAAACCCGGTCGGAACGAAACAACCTGGGGTATTTATTGCCGGAGCCTGCCAATCACCAAAAGACATTCCTCAAAGCACGGAGCAGGCCAAAGCAGCGGCCGGCGCGGCCGTAAAGTTTTTGGTCGTTTGATAATCAGTAGGATAACCCGCTGATTTATCAGAGCACAACCATTATTTTTGTTATAAACAAAGATATTAATAGTTTGATAAATCAGTGGTATCTACACTGATTTATTTTTTATATCGTCTATGGAGGAGAGGGTTTTGCTGCTAGTCTTAATGGCGTCGCTCCTGATATGGATAGCTGCCTTAGCGGCCTGGATATTTCTGTCCCTTTTTATTCATGAACTGTATCACTTGGCCACTGCTTTTGTTTGTGGGTTAACAGTCGAGAGATACCGTCTCCTTACCATACCTGGTAGGGGTAAGGGGTATGTCGATGTGCTGATTCCCAAAGGCACAAAATACTACCTTTTGAAAAGGGGAATAGTGCATTTATCAGGCATTATAGCTCACCTCAGTCTGGCGCTTGTCTCCCTTCTAATGTTTATACTTTCAGGGGAAGTAGTATTAAGCGGGATTTGGTTGGAAGGATTAATAGTCAATGCTTACCTGATGATAATGAACATTTTCCCCGAAGACTCCGACGGCCGCAAGTTTTGGGAGATGTTAAAGCAAAACAAATAAAAAAACCGGCCA
>Ga0074195_1003290_pt1 | contig 15610 bp, 6 predicted proteins | sample EPASupsiteHSE623_FD_64525 | JGI IMG/M metagenome (GOLD analysis project Ga0074195, IMG submission 64525) | Bioremediated contaminated groundwater from EPA Superfund site, New Mexico - Sample HSE6-23 | ecosystem: Environmental > Aquatic > Deep subsurface > Groundwater > Contaminated ...
GATACGACCGGCAGATCGATGGGCAAGAAGGTGAAGGGCAGCCGCTGGTGCGCATCCTGGGGACCGACAGCGCGGGGAACAGCGGCGTGACTACAGGGCAACCCCTGACAACCGATTTCACCCCGCCACGAGCTCTCAGTCTTTCGGTGTCCCCGTCGCGTGCAACGACAGGGACTACGGTGACGGTCACGTTTGCCGCGAGCGAAGACGTTCAAGGTCAGCCCACGGTCACGCTGTCTGGCCGACCAGTGGGGATGGTGAGTCGGTCCGGTCGAGCGTTTGTCTATTCGCGCACGGTGGACGGCAGCGAGGGCGAGGGGAGCTCGTCGGTTCGCGTGGCGATCAAGGATATGGCCGGGAACACAGGGATCACGACCGCCTCGACTCAGCTCGACTTCACCGGTCCGGTGCTGACGATCACGAGCGTTCAACCGTCGCTGGCGCGCAAGGGCACGACGGTGACGGTGGACGTGACGGCTGCTGAGTCTCTTGACCAAGCACCCTCGTTGACCATTGGGGGTCGTTCGGCGACGTTGGTGTCTCACACGGCTCAGTCGGCCCGGTTTGATCGCGTGCTGGATGGGACCGAAGGCGAAGGAACGCCGCAGATCCGGGTGGAAGGCGTGGACCTGGCAGGAAACCACGGAGTGGTAACCGGGCACGGGCTCACAACCGATTTCACGGGACCAACGTTTGGCGCTCTGTCGGTGAATCCTGCATTAGCAACCACCGGGACCACGGTGGCGCTGTCGTTTGAGGCGTCCGAGACCCTGACCGCTAACCCGGCCGTCACGGTCGGTGGACAGGCGGCGAGGTTCATCAGTCTGAGCGGTCACGCGTATCGATACGACCGGCAGATCGATGGGCAAGAAGGTGAAGGGCAGCCGCTGGTGCGCATCCTGGGGACCGACAGCGCGGGGAACAGCGGCGTGACTACAGGGCAACCCCTGACAACCGATTTCACCCTGCCACGAGCTCTCAGTCTTTCTGTGTCGCCAGCACGGGCAACCACCGGAACCACTGTGACGGTTTCGTTTACCACGAGCGAGGATGTTCAAGGTCAGCCCACGGTCACGATGTCTGGCCGACCTGTGGGGCTGGTGAGTCAGTCCGGTCGAGCGTTTGTCTATTCGCGCCATGTGGACAGCAGCGAGGGCGAGGGGATCTCGTCGGTTCGTGTGGCGATCAAGGATATGGCCGGGAACACGGGGGTCACCACATCTTCGATCGAGCTCGACTTCACCGGGCCAGTGCTGACCATCGCAAGCGTTCAACCGTCGCTCGCGCGCAAGGGCACGACGCTGACGGTGGACGTGACGGCTGCTGAGCCTCTTGGCCAAGTACCCTCGTTGACCATTGGGGGGCGTTCGGCGACGTTGGTGTCCCACACGGCGCAATCGGCTCGATTTGATCGCGTGCTGGATGGGACAGAAGGCGAAGGCACGCCGGAGATTCGTGCGGAAGGAATGGATCTGGTCGGGAACCATGGCGTGGTGGTCGGCCACGGGCTGACCACGGACTTCACGGCGCCGACGTTTGGATCATTGTCCGTGGCGCCTGCGCTCGCGAGTACCGGGACAACGGTAGAGTTGTCGTTTGCGACATCGGAGGAGTTGAAGGAGTCTCCGACGGTGACGGTGGGCGGCCAGGTGGCCCGTTTCATCAGCCTGAGCGGTCACGCGTATCGATACGACCGGCAGATCGATGGGCGAGAAGGTGAAGGGCGGCCGTTGGTGCGCATCCTGGGAACCGACAGCGCGGGGAACAGTGGCGTGACTACAGGGCAACCCCTGACGACCGATTTCACCCCGCCACGAGCTCTCAGTCTTTCGGTGTCGCCAGCACGGGCAACCACTGGAACCACAGTGACGGTTTTGTTTACCGCGAGCGAAGATGTTCAAGGTCAGCCCACGGTCACGATGTCTGGCCAGCCTGTGGGGATGGTGAGTCAGTCCGGTCGCGCGTTTGTCTTCTCCCGAAAGGTGGACGGCAGCGAGGGCGAGGGGAGCTCGTCGGTTCGTGTGGCGATCAAGGATATGGCCGGGAACACAGGGGTCACCACATCCTCGATCCAGCTCGACTTCACCGGTCCGGTGCTGACGATCGCGAGTGTTCAGCCGTTGCTGGCGCGCAAAGGCACGACCGTGGTGGTTGACGTGACCGCCGCTGAGCCTTTGGGGCAAGCCCCAGAACTGAATATCGGGGGTCGTCCGGCGAGCTTGGTATCGCACACGGCGCAATCGGCTCGGTTCGAGCGCCTCCTGGATGGCACGGAAGGCGAAGGGACGCCGGAGATCCGTGCGGAAGGAATGGATCTGGTCGGGAATCACGGCGTGGTGGTTGGCCACGGGCTGACCACGGACTTCACGGCTCCACGGGTGATGACCGTGTCCGTGGAGCCGAGCACGGCAAAGGTTGGCACGACCGTGACGGTCCAGTTCTCCGCAAGCGAGAGCCTTGGCACAACACCGTCCGTGAAGATCGGTGGTGGCGTGGCTCGATACGATACCTTCTCATCAGGGACCTACAGGTTCCATCGTGTTCTGGACGGGACCGAGGGCGAAGGGCTCATCCCGGTGACGATTGCCCTTCAGGATCGAGCGGGAAACATCGGTGGCGGAAACGCAGCCGGTCTCACAACCGATTTCACTCCGCCTGCAGTCCGCGACCTCAGTGTCGGTCCCAGCTTGCTCAAGGTGGGAACGACCTTGACGGTCAGTTTCTCGACTTCGGAGAGCCTGGGAACAACGCCCGAGGTCAAGCTGGAGTCGACCCCCTTACGGATCATTTCGCAAGTTGGGACCGTGTACCGCTTCGAAAGGGTGGTTGACGGGAGCGAGGGTGAAGGGACACGGGCAGTAAGACTCATCGTCACGGACGCAATCGGCAATGTGACACGAGACACGAGCCATCAGATCATCACCGACTTTACCGCCCCTTCGTTCAATCCAATCAGCGTCTCGCCGACGCCGGCATCATCAGGAACGTCTGTGACGATCTCCGTTCGTGCGTCGGAACCCCTGGATGGACCGCCGAGCGTCACTGTCGCCGGGAAACCGACGTCTCTGGTCACCGAAAAGCCGCCCGATTACTCGTTCTATCGAGTTCTCGACGGTTCCGAAGGCGAGGGAAGCCTCGAGGTCAAGGTAACGGGTCGTGATAGCGCCGGAAACGTGGGGAGCGACACGAGCAAGCGCCTCTCGACCGATTTTTCGCCGCCACAACTGATCGCGCCTGTTCGGACCCCGGCTAGTGGAAAAGCAGGGACTCAGATCGTCGTCTCGTTCAAGACCTCTGAGCCGACAACGGGCACACCCGAAGTGACGATCGGAGGAAAGGCCGCAACCTTCGATGGGTTATCCAGCGACGTTTTCACGTTCCACAGGACGCTCAACGGAACAGAACAGGAAGGGAACGCTCCGATACGATTCGTCGTCGCAGACTTGGCTGGAAATCGATTGACAGCCTCTCCGTTGTCGGTGTTGACCGATTTCACGTTCCCCCGGGCTCTTCAGCTTTCGGCAAGTCCGAGCCATGCGCGGGCCGGGACCACGGTGACCGTGGACCTGACCGCGTCGGAACCGCTGGGGGTTGCTCCCATCCTGTTGTTGGGAGGGCGGCCAGCCACTCTTGCCACCAGCCAGGCGACCACTTATCGGTTTCAGAGAACGTTCGACGGTACCGAATCAGAGGGGGGCGTGGTTGGGAATTTGAGGCTCCAAGACGTTGTCGGCAACGTGACCCAGACGGAACAGACCCTGCTGACGGGTGACTTCACGAAGCCCACTTTCACCGGCATCACCGTGGATCAAGGACCCTACAGCAAAGGAATGACCGTTATCGTCACCTTCTCAGCATCCGAGCAACTGGCCGCGACACCGGAGGTGCAGATCTCCGGGAAGAGTTTCGCCATGATGGGGCAGTCAGGGTTGCGGTACATGTTCTCGAGGACCCTTGACAGGACCGAGTCCGAGGGTGAGATCCCGATTTTCATCGCCGGTCAAGACCTTTCCGGAAACACAGGAACGGACAGCTCCGCCAAGGTGCGTCTGGACTTCACTGCTCCGAACGTTCTGGGTGCCACTCGAACCCCGGCACTGGCAACGACAGGGACGTCTGTTCGAATAGCCTTCAGCGTAAGTGAATCGTTGGCTTCGACTCCGACCGTATCTCTTGGCGGACTCATCGCATCGTTGAAGATGCATCAGGGGCTTGCCTACGTTTTCGAGCACACGATCACTGGAAACGAGGGCGAGGGCTCCATTCCAATCGAAATCTCCTTGCGCGATCTCGCCGGCAACACCGCAAGAGACAGCTCTCTGACAATTCAGATCGACCTCATGCCGCCGACAGCCATCATCACGGCGGACCCGAACCCAGCCCAGGAGGGTCAGACGGTCAAGTTCTCCTCGACGAGCTCGATGGACGCCTCAGCCATCACCTCGGTTCTTTGGTCATTTGGCGACGGCGCAACGTCGACAAGCTCTGCCGCCGTTCACTCCTATGCGGACGGGCCGTCCAGACAGACGGTTCAATTGTTCGTGACGGATGCGGTCGGACTTCAATCCGGCACGCTGACCTACGTTGACATATTGAACGTCTCTCCAACGCTTGCCGTCGATACCGTCCCGAATCCGGCGTCTGGCACAGTAACCCTCAAATGGCGTTCGACTGACCCGGGAGCGAACGAGGCCCTGAAGGTCCGGATCGTGGCCTCTGATTTGGTCTCCGGAACCCGGACCGAAATCACGAGCGGGGCGGCTGGTACTGGGCAAATCGCATGGGACACGACCTCTACGCCGGAGTCCAGCTATCAACTCCAGTTGACCGTGACCGACAAAGACGGAGGGTCTGGGACGAAATCTTCCAACCCCTTCGTTGTCGACAACAAGCCCTTGAAGATCACCCTGCTGCAACCTAAACCAAAGCTCTTCAATCCCAGTTTCGGCGAAAAAGTGTGCTTCCCCTACTCGCTGTCCGAGCCCGCCTATGTCTCCGTGCAGGTCGAGCAGATTTATCCGGACTCGCAGCTGTTCACTGTAGCGGATTTGGCGCTGAAAGGTGCGGGAACCTTCGGAGTCGAGTGGGATGGAAAGAACCCGCGTACGGGGAAGGTTGTGTCCAGCGGGTGGTATGCCTTTGTCGTGAGAGCACAGACTCTGTCCGGTGCGAGTCAGACAGTAGACTCTTCAAATCAAGGCTACACCGTTCAACTGGATACGAAGCCGCCTTTTGTCCCGATGATCGATAAACCAGCGTCACCAACAGCCCGGACATCCATCTCGCTGATCGGTGCGAAGGAGCCGGAAAGCCGCATCTCGATCAAGAACCTTGGAAACCTCAGCATCCAGACCTGCTGCGATGACATGTATGGCTACTTTACGGCAACCGTGGCCTTGACCCAAGAAGGGCAGAATGATTTCGAAATCTGGGCCATCGATCGCGCCGGCAACGAGAGCGCGAGAGTTCAAGTGTCGGTCGTGAGAGATACGATTCCACCGGCTCCGCCTCTTGTCTTGCAGTACGAGACCCCCACTCATTTGGCCAGTCAGCTCATATCCGGTACCAAGGACGCGAATACGTCTGTCTATATGGGGTATTATACTCAGGCAGTTCCCTCGAGTCCGTTGACGACTTGGGCCTACAGGGTGAACTGTTGGGTGGGAACAAGCAGTTTTGCCTTTGAAACACGGGATGCGGCCGGCAACCGATCTCAATCGACCTTTGTGAACATCGAGCTTCTGCCTTCACTGACCGCGCCCCCCACGGTGCAAGCCATTCCTGCGTACACACAGGCTTCCTTTGTGTCTTTGAGCGGCACGAAACCAGCCTACACCGCGCTCTGTCAGGTCTACCCCGATACCAGCCAACAGGCGCAGGAGCTTGTCCCCATGAATACGGCGACGAGCTGGGCCGTCACCTATCCTTTGCAGGAACGCGCTCACTCCATTTCTCTGGCGGCCCGTGACTCTGTCGGAAACCTCAGCCCGTCGGTAAGTGTATCCATCACTCGTGACACGATCGCCCCCCAGGTCGCCGTCATCAAGCCCGGCGATAACAGCGTCCTAACCACCACCCCGGCATCATTGGGCGTGTCGGTCGCAGACAGCGGCTCCGGTATCAGCTGGGACACCTTGAAGGTCCTTCTGAACGGTCGGGACGTGACAACTCATTTTTCCGAGACGTCTCTTTCCTGGGTCCTCGCTCAATCCGAACAGCTGGCGCCTGGAGCTTTTACTCTATCGATGAGCGTGTCCGACAAAGCCGGGAACTCCTCATCTGTCTCCGGGCGTTTCTGCGTCATCGCCCCGGACGACGGGACACCTCCGACCCTTCGGCTGACGCGCATCAGCAATCAGCAGTTCTCTCCGGCGGCGAATCCGTACCTGACTGGGGGACCGAAGGCTTTGACCGTGGAGTATGCTCTCACCCAGCCTTCGCAGATCGACGTTGTGGTCCAGGACGCAAGCCATGCAGAGGTCTACAACGTGACAATCCCCATGGCGGCGACGGGGTGCGAGAGTCCTGTTGTCTGGAACGGCGCTATGGCCAGCGGAATCCTCGCCAAGGAGGGGTTGTACACGGTCATCATGACCCCTCGAAGTCTGTATGGTCGAGTCGGTACGTCGGTGCGCGTCGTGACGGAAATCTATTACTAGAACTTCCGGGGTGGTGAGCGAGGAATGAGCTGGATGGCAATGTCGGGACTCTCGATAGTCCGTCTGTTCCTGATCTGTATCGCAGCCCTGGTTTCTGTTTCATCCGCATCAGCGGACACCTACACCCGCACGAAACTGTTCGAGATCAAGACGTCATGGGTGGACTGGAGCTGGGGGCAACGGACCATTATCGGTCAGATCTCGTTGCCACGACAGACGAATGTAACAGTAAGAGTTACTGGTTCTGCTCTTCTAAATTCGTGTTACAGCCCTCAGGTCGACCTCGGCGAGGAGAACACCAGTTCTCTTGGTGCGGGCACATACGATATTGTGACGCAGAAGTGGATGGACAACACCTATAGTTGTACTCATGACTACGCATACGTGGCCGTGCTCTCGCCGGGAGCCCCGCTTTCGTGGCCCGTGGTTTGGCCTTCCGGTCGGATCGGCGGCTGTATCCACTGTTGCGAGACAAGGGCGCCACCGATTCAGGTCTCTGTCCAGTTCGCCTTCTCCGACAGTTCGATCCCTCAGCAGGACCGAACCACCCCCGAGGTCGTAATCGATGACAAAATGGGGTTGATCTCTGGGTATTCGTTGGTTACGAATCCCGTCACGATTACGGGGGTCGTGACGTCTCGAACCGAAGTCGACACGGTTCTTGTCACAAGCCCGATGCTAGGTACCAGACCCGCGCAGTTCAGTTTGACGGAAAAGACCCCAAGTGGCACCAGCACAATCTACTCGTACGCGTGGGCGGCCCGAGGGATTCCACTCCGATCTGGCGAGAACCAAATCGTCGTGGCCGCAAAAAACGCGGCCAACAAGACCGGGACCGATCAAGTGGTCTTGCGCTTCGCGGAATTCCCACTTCTCTCCGGGGGTCCATTCGCCGATCTTCCCTGCGTGTGCCCGGTGCCGGCTCGCGCGAATACGGGCGAGCTGTATGATGTCGACACCATCGCGTCGGGTCCTCCGGGCGGCGCGCCTGGGAGCAGTGTCGATTTCAGCTACAACTCGCTCGTCAAGAGATCCGGCTCGTCCGGTGACGGGAGAGCTCATTCCTTCGAGTATCAGGCGGTCTGGGTCGGCTCCGGCCAGAACCGTTCGATCAAGATCCTAGAGCCCGGGGGCAGTCGCTACGATTTCCAGCAGCTTGCCGACGGTACGTTTCAGGCCCCGGACGGGCGGTTCGAGAGTCTGACCCGATCAACAGACGGGGCGCTCTCTCTGCTCCGTCCGGATGGAATCACAATTCGGTTCAATTTCGCCGACGCGAACAACGCCTTTCCCGTGGCGTTTTCCGACCCATCGGGCAACACGACGTCTCTGTCGTACGATAGCCAAGGACGACTTGGAAAGGCCGTTTCCAACAGCAGTTCGTGGAAGATGGAGTTCTCCTACGGATCGAACGGCAAGCTCAAGTCGGTGAGAGACCAGGCGAATCGAGCGACTCAGCTCACCTACGACTCCAACAGCCGTCTCGCCGTGCGGACAGATGCGGGGGGTGGAAATCGTACCTCGACCTACGATGCGTCAGGGCGGCTGAGCGCGGTTTATGACCACCGCGGCACCGACTCCGGCGTTCCCATCGTGAAGGCCACGTACGATGGTGTGGGCAGGGCCACGCAAGTGGTGGTCGGTGGCGTCGCCCATACTCTTTCCTATGATCGGACCAAGAGGCAGACGACGAGAACCGGAACAGATGGAAGCTCCGTCGTCTATTCGTGGGCGCCAACAGGCCACTGGACCGGAATCAAGGATGCGGATCAGGGAACGATCCGGTTCGCCCTCAACTCGAACTACCAGACCGTCCAGACCACCGATGCCAGGGGTTTTTCGACCCAGTTCGAGTATGCACCAACTGGCCTCATCCGGTCGGTACACGCGTCGGATAGCACGAGCGTCCAAGTCGACAGTTCACTGTTCGCCGGGGTTCCCAGAGTCACTGCGATCACCTCGCCCTCTGGGTACGTGACACGCTTCGACCGGGACGTCCGCGGAAACATCAGCCAAATCGTTGGTCCCGGCCAAGCAACGACGGCGCTGGGTCGTGACCGTTTCGGGAGGGTGACGAGCGTCACCGACCCAGTGGGACGAACCTCGTCTCTGGAGTATGACTCCACCGGCACTCTTTCCAGAGTCGGCATATCCTCGGCCCAGGGCCCGATTCAGGTCGCCTTCGTGAACGATGCCGCCGGTAACCCCACAGAGATCAGAGATCCCAACGGCAAGGGAACGACCGTTGCCTATGACTCTCTGGATCGCCCCACCTCTATCACCGATCCGGTCGGGGCCAGTGTGGCTCTGACGTACGACAAAGACGGTCGGCCAACGTCCGTTTTGGACGGGCGGTCCGGCCTCACGACCTTCGAATACGATGGCCAAGGGCGTCTCAAGGCCACGGTCAACCCGCTGAACCACCGGGTCGAGAGGTCTTACGATGGAATGGGGCGTTTGAGCGCTCTCACGAAGGTTCTCGGAACTCGACGAGCGACCTGGTCGTTTACCTACGATTCGGTCGGGCGCCTCAAGGAAACAGTTGACCCATACAACAACAAGACGAGCCGCACGTACGATCTGGCCGGCAACCTGACTTGCATCTCTCGGCCCGGCGGAAGGTTGACCAGTTATCTCTACGACAGCCGAAACCGAGTCGTCGAGATCATCGTGACCGACGGGTCCGCGCTCGGCGCGTCCACCCTGTACACGTACGACGCTGAGTCGCGCCTGTCCAGTGTGTGCGATGAGACCGGCAGGAAGACGGTCTACTCATACGACAGTGCCGGTCGACTCGTGACCATTACCGCGCCTGGCGATCTGGTGATCGAGAAGCGGTACTACAACTCGGCCGGTGAGCTGACGCGCACGGAAGATGGGGCAGGTTCCGCGACGCTCAGGTCCTACGACGAAGCTGGCCGGCTCAAGGAAATCGTTCGGCCCGACTCATCGAAGCTGACATTCTCGTACGACAAAGCTGGAAACCTCGTCCGGGTCCTCCTGAAGGCCGATTCCGCCCACGACTTCACCTATGACGACGCCGGAAGACAGCTTTCCCACAAGGACCCGAACTCAAGGATCTCGTCCACGACCTACGATTCGATCGGGAATGTGGTGTCGGAGGCTTTTCCCGACGCCAGCGGAGGGATTGCTCGCTCGTACACGTACGATCTTCTGAATAGGCCTCTCACTGTTGGGGGACCGGATGGGGTGACCTCGTACGCGTACGACGACAGCGCCAACCTCGTGACAGTGACGCTCCCGGACGGCTCCACGTTCAGCAGAACATTCGACAAGCTCGACCGTTTGAGCAAGGAGGTCGGGGACGGCCACGACCTCGAGTATGTCTACAATGCCGTGGGACACGTATCCAGCGTAAAACTGGATGGCGTCGTGGTTGGCAACTACGAGTTCGACCTTCGCGACCGGCTGATTCGGCTTGTCGATCCTCGCGTCAACCGATCCGTGTGCTTCTTCTACGATGCCGCAGGCCGACCGATCGAGCAGACCCTGGGAAACGGTCTCAAAAAAACGATGGGCTACGGGACTCGTGGAGAGCTCACGTCCATTCGCGTGACGGACGCGCAGAATCAGGTCGTGCTCTATCGCTCCTATGATCACGACGCCAACCTGAACGTCACGAGAGTGTCGGACGAGTCAGGGGTTTTGGAGGAATACACGTACGACAGTCGCCAGCGTCTCACGAAAGCGACGTACCGTGGAGGGGGGTACGAGACCTTCGACTACGACGCGAACAGCAATATTCTGCGTCACCAAACGAACGTTTCCGACGAGAGCTACACATACGACCCGGCCGATCAGCTGCTGTCCGTTTCGGGCACGAAGGCGCAGACTGCGGAGCACGACCTACGCGGGAACTTGACGAAGCTCCTCTCCGCTGACGAGACGAGAGATTACGTCTGGGACTCGTTCAACCGGCTGGTGGAGGTCAAGGTCAACGGAGTGTCGGTGGCACGGTACGCGTACCGGCCTGATGGGCTGAGGAGGAAGGTTGAGATCCCGGCCACGGGCGTGGCGACGACGACGATTTGGAGCCTGAACAACCCGATCGCGGAGTATGACTTCGGCACGTCGCTCAAGCGGTTTTTCGTGACGGGATTTGGCCTGGACGAGGTCTACGAGGGGCAAGGCGCGACACCAGCGACGAGCGCGGAGATTCCGATCACGGACCACATGGGGTCGGTGCTGGCTGTCGCGGACCTGAGCGGGACGATCACGCGGCGGTCGTCGTACACGGCGTATGGGGATGTGCGGTCAGGGACGGCGCCGCAGGGTTTGTTGCCGTATGGACATCACGGGGCACGGTACGATGTGGAGACGGGGTGGTATTACCACCGGGCGAGGTATCGGGCACCGGGGCAGATGCGGTGGGCCAGCAGGGATCCGATTGGGTTCAAGGGTGGGTGGAACCTTTACGGGTTCGTAGGCGGGAACCCATTGAACTTCGTTGACACACTGGGCCTGCGGCAGGAGTGGCTTGACCGCGTCATCGAAGCGATGCGTCAAGATGCCGATCGTGAAGATGCCGCAAATCCGCTTGGCCCAAATCCCCTTGGGGTGGCTCAACGCACAACGGCGTGGCTTCTGGAGGGTCTCAACAGCGTCGGCGACGGGCTCGGCTCGGGTCTAGGGAATCTCGCCAACTATGGCTCATTCTCGCAAAGACTGGACGGCCCTTGCGAGAAGGCGGCATTCGTTGCTGTCAATTTGGCGGCCGCAAGCCTAGATGTCCTGAACGTATACGTCATTATTAGCCCAGCATTGGGTATTCTGGGAAGAGCCCTACCGATCGCAGCGGATGCCGTCGGTGCAAGCACCGGCGGTGTGCCCCGTCTAGTCGTGGGGGCTGGGCGCGCTGAGGGCTTCCCCCCTCTCGGACCTGGTGATCTTGCTCTCAACATAGACAGGGGAGCCATACCCCATGTTATCGGAGATGTTGCCGCGATTCCGACAAAGGCTAAGTACTTTGGAGAGGTCTACTTCGAGCGTGTCCCATTTTTGGCCTTCACGGGAGAGAAGATCATCGCCATCAAGGAGGTCGCACGCGTGCTGCAATCCGCTGGGCGGGTGGTGATTGAAACCGGAAGCTCTGCGCCGGTCGCGAAAGTAGTGGCTGCCCTGCGGGAGGCCGGGTTCACGATCACGACCGTTGAGAACTTTGGTGCCGGCTTTCCGGTTCGGATCATCGCCACACTGGGAGGAAAGTAGATGCTGCGCGTCTATTTCAGGTGTAACGGAGGCGACTACTTTTCTGGCGCCTGTTGCCCCATCGACGGTTGGTCCTCTGATGCATCGATAGAACTCTCTTGCGCTGTTCAAAGGCTCGAGGCTGAAGGACGACCGCTATCGATTGAAGAGCTGAGGCGCGCTGGAGTGTGTGCCGAAACGCTCCAGCGCGCGATTGTGGTTGACTTTGGGGACAGTCGATCTGCCTTTGATGCGGTTAGCCCGTCTGGGTATGTGGTTGAAGGCACCTGGGTGAAGTTGCAGGACTGTGGAGCTTCGTTCAAGTAGCGAGGGAGGGTGGAATCTCCACGGGTATTCGGTCAACAACCCAATCAGTTTCAGGGATCCGGATGGACTCGCATTCTGGGACGTAGCCAGAGTGGGCCTTGACTTGGCCTCCTTTGTCAGAAACGTCAACAACTGGAACTATTGGTGGGCGGCCGTCGATGCCAGTCTTGCTTTGATTCGTTCGTAAAAACCCCGTCGTGAGCATGGCCATGGGATGCCGCGTCATGTACTGTGGTGGCGCACAGGCACCATCGGAATCAAGGAGTGACGGGGTGTACAGGCCGAAACGGAAGCAGCGGAGTCTATTCAGCGCGACCACACTGATGCCGGACGAGAAACGGCGGCGCCTGGATTCCACGTGGGCGGGAGTCTTCTGCGAGAAGGCACTCCCTCTGATCGACGAGGAATTGTTCCGTCACCTTTTCCACGAGGACAACGGCCGACCCAACAAGCCCGTTCAAACCTGATCGGTCATCCTGATCTTGAAGGAGATGTTCGATCTGACCGACGAGGAAGTCCTGTTCAATCTCGAATACAACCTCGCGTACCAAGTGGCGCTGGGCCTGGACCTCGACGAGGCCTCTTGCTGTCAGAAGACGCTGCACAACTTCCGGGTCAAACTCATTCAGTCTCAGGCCGACGTGTTGGTCTTCCGGTCTCTGACGGATCGGATCGTGGCGGGTCTGGGCGTCAACGCCGGCAAGCAGAGGTTGGACTCGACCCACATCCTGTCGAACATCGCCCGGCTGACACGGCTGAGTTTGTTCTGCGAGACGATCCGAACGTTTCTTTGCAGCCTGCAGAAGTCGTGGAGTTCGAAGTTCGACACGATCCCCGCCTCGTTGCGCCGTCGTTATTTGAGGGACGACGGGAGGGAGACTCGTTTCGGGGATGTGGCTTCCCGTGAGGCACCGCGTCGACTCGCCGTCTGTGCGCGGGATGTCTGGCGGTTGGTGGACAGGTTTCGTGGAGACTCGAAGGTCCGGAGGATGCAGGTCTACGGATTCCTGAAGAGGCTCCTGGAGGAGCAGTGCGAGATCGTGACGGCTCCTGTTGCGGGGGTGGAGAATGACGCGGACGCCAGCGAGCCCGGAGTTCCCGTCACGGTGAAGAAGCCTGAGGATGTCCGTTCCGATTCGCTGCAGACGCCCCACGATCCGGACGTCACCTACTCCGGCCACAAGGGGAAAGGGTACGAGGTACAGGTTGCGGAGACACTCGGGAACGGGGAGGTTCCGGAGATCATCACGCATGTGGACGTGACGCGCTTGTGCGATTCGGACGAACAGGCGACGATACCCGTGGTGGAGAGTCTGGTGGAGCGGGGGATTCAACCCCAGGAGATGGTGGCCGACGCGGCGTTCGGCTCGACGGCGAATGTGATGGCGTGCCAGGATCTGGGCACGGAGTTGGTTGCTCCGGTGTCCGGCCATGTGGCAGACCGTGTCGACGACGAAGAGGTTCGGAAGGAAGACTTCCTGGTGGATCCGACCGGGGAGAACAAGTCGGTCTGTCCAGCGTTTCACGTGGCCGTACGAGAGGAATGGGATGCGGATCGGAGAACGATTCGGTGCTACTTCGAGGGAGCCACGTGCAATCGGTGTGAACTGGGTGAGAGGTGTTCAGTCCGTCGTCTGAAGGACGGGACGAGAGTATTGACCACAACAGATCGGAGCGCCCTTCTGGAGGAACGGCGGTTCTATGAGCAGACGGATGAGTTCCGGGAGCGGTATGCACAACGAGCGGGGATAGAGGCGACGAACCCGGAGTTGAAGCGGCGGCACGGGCTGGGCCGGATTCGGACGCGAGGTGTGGCAAGAGTTCGACCGGCGGTGTACTTGAAGTCGGTGGCCTGCAATATCAAGAGAATGGTGACCTACCTCGCCGAGAGAGCGGCAGCGACAGAGCCTACAGCTACGATGGCCACAGCCGGGGGGAGAGTCGATGAGCGAGTCACGCGGTCGAAGTCGTGTCGTTCGCCACAAGGTGACCAACTACGCGAGATCTCGACGGTCAGGCTCGAACATGGGTTTTTTCCGGGGGAATCAAGGTTTGTCTTCAATATTCTACAGGGACGAGGGGCGTTATGAGTCAAGCGTATTACATGGTGCCTGTGCAAGGGGTTACTGACCATCCTGATCGGGTCGGGGGACTGCCGAACCACTTACCCCCGGCCTTCCCCGTCTGCCGTGGTTGTGGGGAGCAGATGGCGTTCCTCTTTCAGCTCTATTGCACCCCAGAAAGGCTCTGCTTGGATGGCGTGCTGTGTCTTCACTGCTACCAATGCCCGCATGTTGATGAAGGGTGTACTACTCTCCCAGAAATCGTTGCCGTACCCTGTGGCGCACCGCTGAACTGCCATAAGGTTGGAGTGAGACAGTCAAATGTAGTGCCTCACGGCATTCAATGGGCTCTAGAAATGGACCCCGATCGATGGCCTGATAAGGAGAGTGATCGGCGCGCGTTATCACCCCACGTCTACACGTCCAAGGTGGGTGGTGTTTACCCGCCACTCCTTGCGCACAAAGATCCTGGCGCTGTCATTATTGCTCAGATCGGAGAATATCCGTATGAATTCAACTTTGCCGATCGTGACTTGCATATCTATCTCGGATCTGACGGCAAGATAAAGGCCTACTTGTTTTGAGAGTCTGTGATATGGTCACTCAGTGCTCAATCGAAGCAAAGAAGAGACTGTCATTGATCTTGACGCATGCCTAATCAGTGGACTGAGTGGGATAGTTTAATCGTTGTGTCGCTCGTAAAAACCCCGTCGTGAGTATGGTCCTGGAACGTCGCGTTATGTAGTGTGGTCGCTACAGGTATCGATCGGACTTGAAGGAGTGGCGGGGTGTGCAGGTCGAAGCGTCCGCAGCGGAGTCTGTTCAACGCGACCGCACTGATGCCGGATGAGAAATGGCGACGCCTGGATTCCACGTGGGCGAATTCCGGCCCCGTCTTCCGGCGTCTCATTTCACCAACTTCGAGCATCGGAAACCGACTTGGTAGGACTCTGGGATCGTGCGAGGACCCGCAAAGCGATGTGTCGTCTCCGCCAGCATGCTTGACTGGGCAGGGACGGATACCCATGGAGGCATGGATGTACTGATCGGGTAGGCGAGGAAATTTGGTATTCACCCTGCGGGTGGCGATCGCTGCTGTCGGGGCATCACAGCAACGGCGGTACGCCACAAACGGCGATCCGCCGAGCTGATTCGTTCTCTGCGGCGCCCAGGTGTCGTCTGTCTGATCTGTCGCCGTACCAGATCAGCTCGTGTTCGGAGGTGACAGAGCTTGCCGCAAGGTCTCCTGGTACCCCCACGGGAGCCACTCCGCAGGTGCCTGCGCTACCGCATCGGCGTTCTCTTGAATCGCCACCAGGTATTCGAACGGATTCACACCATTCGCGCGGCACG
>Ga0074195_1003291_pt1 | contig 15607 bp, 14 predicted proteins | sample EPASupsiteHSE623_FD_64525 | JGI IMG/M metagenome (GOLD analysis project Ga0074195, IMG submission 64525) | Bioremediated contaminated groundwater from EPA Superfund site, New Mexico - Sample HSE6-23 | ecosystem: Environmental > Aquatic > Deep subsurface > Groundwater > Contaminated ...
AATTCATGTTTGGGTCTCCTTTATTAATGATGATTAAATTAATGAAAAGTTCCATGTTTTTCGAAAGAAAAAACCCATCTCGGACTTTATTCCCACGGACGGGTTCTATTCAGGTCGTTTAGATTCTTTTTTTCTCTATAATAATGCTTATTTCCTGCCATAATTGGTAATTATTGCTCGTCATATTCCGATGATTTTCGATAATAATTCCATCAAAAAAGCCCGGTCATTTTATTGACCGGGCTTAAATCTATCTATACCTATGCGTTCTGCATTTCGCAGGCCATGATGGTCTGCTTGCAGAGAACTACGGTGGTAACGGAGCCAACACCGCCGGGAACCGGGGTGATCTTGGCCACGATGGGTTCAACTTCGGCATAGTCAACATCGCCGCAGTATTTGCCGGGGTTGTCGGGATCTTCGTTGATACCTACGTCGATAACAACCTGGCCGGCCTTGACAAAGTTGGCCTTAACCATCTTGGCGCGGCCCACGGCGGCGATAAGGACATCGGCATCCTTGCATACGTCAGGCAGGTTCTCGGTCCTGGAGTGGCAGATGGTCACTGTGCCGTGCTCTCTCAGCAGGAGCATAGCCACCGGCTTGCCGACAACCAGGGAACGGCCAAGGACAACGCACTTCTTCCCTTTGATCGGGATGTTGTAGAAATGCAGGATATCCATGCAGGCAGTCGGTGTGCAGGGCGGGAAACCATCTGGTTCATCAGCAAAAACTTTAGCGGCGCTGCCGAGGGTCATGCAGTCAACATCCTTTTCCACCGGGATCAGGGAGCGGATTTTCTTTTCATTGAGGTGCTTCGGCAGTGGAGCAAACATCAGGATACCATTGACATCTTTTTTAGCGCCAACTTCGACGATAGCCTTTTCAAAAGACGCCTGGTCAATATCAACGGGATATTCAAATACTTCATAAGCCATGCCGACAACATCGCAGGTCTTCTTGGCTCCGCCTTCATAAAACAGGTCGTCGGGACGGGCGCCAACCCGGACAATACCGAGTTTGGGAGCAATACCTTTAGCTTTTAATGCCTCAACCTTTTTGGCGAGTTCTTCCTTCATTGCATCGGCAACGGGCTTGCCTTTTAAAGCTTCAGCCATTATGTAGTACCTCCTTCTTATTAAAGCTTGCTGATAACCAGCGCCAGGGTCTCGTCAGCGATCTTTCTGCCTTCAGCCAGCAGCTGGTTCATTTCGTTGCGGGCGCTGTTCACATAGTCTTGATCCTTGATGATGCCGAGGTTGATGGTCACATTCAGCATCCCGCTTTCCAGGGCTGCTTTCAGGAATACAACACCACAACCGGCATCGGAGAGAACGAGCAGGGACCCAATCTGAGCTACCCTGTTGGTTATCTTGATACCTTCGAAGGATTTACGCATAATTTCCAGGGGTACGGAGCAGGCTACCTTGGCGCAGGCTTCGAGCTTCTCCGCTCTGGTCGGGTCATCTTTGGGGATACCGTAAGCCTTGGAAAGGGGTTCGAACACTTCGGCATCCTTGGCCACGAGGGCCTGCAGGTCAGCAATTACCTTGTAACCTTTTTCCAGCAGTTCCTTAATTTCAGGCTCAACTTCAGCATACTTTTTTTTGCCGACGGTCAGGCTGCCGACCATGTTGCAGAGGGCCATCCCGATTGACCCGCCGAATGCGGCTGCTCCACCGCCGCCGGGAACCGGTGCGCTTGATGCCAGAACTTCCACAAATTCTTTGCAGGTTTTGTCTAACATTGCCATTTATAAACTACCTCCTTATAAATTTTTTATTTGTGAAAATATTAACTAATTTGCATTTATCCAAATTCAACAGAAAATTAAAAACCCCTTTTTTTCCCATCTGGTTTTTTTGAAATTATTTTTTTGATGGTAAAAAACAGAGAAGTAAGGGCCGGTGAACATATGCACCGACCCCAACTCTAAATCAAGGTCGAAAACCTAACTAAGGGCAGCGGCAAGTTTTTTGATGATCTGTTGATTATCTTTGCCGCTTACAGGAGTAATGCCCTGAGCAAGTTTCCGGACTCTGCCTTCAGTATTTATCAGACTGCCGGCACTCTCTGCAAAAGTGGCTCCCGGCAGGACCACATCGGCTGTGGCCGGCACGTTTTTAAGTGAAGTGGTCACAATCACTGTCTTCACTCCACCCTTGAAAAGTCCTGCATCAACTGCGGCGGTATCACCCAGAACCAGTAATGCCTTCACAGCACCGCTGCCTATTTCAGCCAGCAGTTTATTGTATTCTCCGGCTTCGACTTTAATCCCGGCGGCAATCTGGCCTTTAATATTGCCGGCGGAACTTAAAGCTGCAACTTTAGCCCCGGCTAAGCCCTTGACAAAACCTGCATCTGCAAGGGTATCGGCATTAACCAGGACCACTGCATTACCGGCATCTTTGACGAGTCCTGCCAGTTCACCGGCTGCAGCCGTTGATGCATACTTATAGGAAGCCTGGGCTGCAAACTTATCGTTGCCGGCGCCGACGAGGGCCAGTTTAGCACCCTTATTAAGGGCTTTGCGGACTTTTTGGGCCACTATCGGGAAGTCTGCTGCCAGGTTGACATCCACAGCCACAACCAGGCTGCTGTTTACGATGTCATCATAGGTAGCGGTCTGGCCGTTGGCATTCAGGAGAGCACTGTTGGCAACAGGCACGGCGCCGTAAACATTACCGGAAGCCAGTTTGGCAGCTAAAGTCAGTTCCTCGCTTGTATATTTCGGCGAAACCACTACGGCTGCATTACCTCCTTTGAGGATATTGCCGGCTGCATTCAAGGCATCTGCCCAGCTGGCGTCAACCAGAGCGCCGTCTTTCGCTACCTTCGGAGAAGTTAACCGGTCGGCGCTGTGAATGTCGGCAAAGGCGAAGGCGCCTTTCTTGCAGAGGTTGCCGTCGTTGATGGAATTCAATTGGGAAGTAATCTCAATAACCTGGCTGCCCTTCACATTCAGGGTAATATCACAGCCGATACTGCAGTTGGGGCAGGCGGAAGCTACAGCATCTGTCACAAAGGGACCCGGTTTCGGCAGGGCCGGCTTCACCAGCAGTGCTCCGGTAGGACAGGTAGATACACACTGTCCGCAGGTTTCACACTGGGTATCGGCAAGCTGTTTCTTCAGAGACGGTAAGACAACCGTTTCCGAACCACGGTTTACCAGGCCAAGAGCGGTCACATCCATAACCTCGTTACAGATCCGCACACAGTTGGCACAGAGGATACACTTGTTGGGGTCCCTGGTGATAAACGGATGGTCTGTAAGGATTGGGTGCTCGTATTCACCTTTACCCAGTTTATTGAGGTCTGCCTTGAAATCTGTTGAATATTTGCGAAGCTTGCAGGTATGGACATCAAGGCAGGAGCAGGACAGGCAGCGCAGGGCCTCTTTTTTGGCCACATCAGGAGCAAAGCCCAACTCATACTCATTGAAATTGGTTTTTCTTACATCAGGAGCCAGGGTGGGAACCTCAGCCTTGGGTAATTTCTCACGCTCACCCAGGTAAGCCGGGTCAACTTCCTTGACGGATTTGCCGCGGGCTACATTGAAGGGCTCTGCCAGGCCTGTTACGGCCTCGCCGGCCAGATACTGGTTCATAGCTACGGCAGCCTTTTTGGCGCCCCCGATGGCTTCAACAACGGTAGCGGCGCCGGTCTGGCAGTCACCGGCCGAGAATACGCCCGGAATATTGGTCTGCATGGTCTTGGGGTCAACTTCTATACATTTCCAGCGATTGACGCCAACCTTGTCTCCGAGGCCGGAAACATCGGGGCCCTGGCCGCCAGCAAGGATGACCAAGTCAACGGGAATGACGAAATCCGATCCCGCAATAGGCTCAGGACGGCGCCGACCTGATGCATCAGGCTCACCCAACTGCATTTTAACACACTTGATGCCGCTTACTTTACCGTTTTCACCCTCAAATCCAACAGGGGCAGTGAGGAGTTCAAATTTTACTCCTTCTTCGTCAGCCTGATGTACCTCATGGGGGTTAGCCGGCATTTCATTGCGTGAACGGCGGTATACACAGGTTACTTCCTTGGCGCCCAGGCGGACCGAAGTACGGCAGGCGTCCATAGCGGTGTTGCCGCCGCCGATAACGGCTACCCTGGCGGGTACGGGGAAATTCTTATCATCGGTGACCTTCTCGAGGAATTCAATACCGGAAGTAACTCCTGCCATGTCTTCCCCTTCTACCTTGAGCCTGGTGTTGCTCCATGCTCCGATACCGATGAAGATGGCGTCAAATCCCTGAGCTTTAAGGCTGTCAATGGTAAAGTCCTGGCCCAGGGTCTTGTTCAACTGGACATCTTTGCAGAGGTCGGTAATCAGCTTGATTTCCTTGTCCAACTCCGCTTTGGGCAGACGGTATTCGGGAATACCGTACCTGGTGAAACCTCCCAGACCTGCTCTTGCTTCGAAAATAGTCACCTGGTGGCCTTCCAGGGCCAGGTAATAAGCAGCTGCAAGTCCGGCAGGACCGCCGCCGATGATGGCCACTTTTTTACCTGTATCGGGCTTGGCCTGAGGAACGTATGGCTCGCCATTGGCTAAGTCGTAGTCACCGGCATATCTTTTCAGCCAGCAGATTTGAATAGGTTCATCTACCAGCTGGCGGCGGCATTCTTTTTCACAGAAACGCGGGCAAACGCGTCCGACCGAACCGGGCAGAGGAAGTGTTTCTTTGATTAACTTGTTGGCTTCCTTGACCTGATCATTGGCTATCAGGGCTACAAAACCCTGAATATCAATATGAGCAGGGCAGGTCATCTGACATGGCGCCAGGCAATCACCGTCGTGTTCTGCCAGCAGCAGCTCAAGAGCTGTCTTGCGTAAAGCGTTGGTATTCTCAGTGCTGGTTCTCACGACCATGCCGTCATTAACTGTGGCTCCACAGGACTGTACCGGACCCCGGGCGCCGTCGACCTCAACCAGGCATAAACGGCAGGAACCGAATGGCTCCAAACGGGGATCGTAGCACAATGTCGGTATATCAATACCGTTTTGACGGGCAACTTCCAGTAAATTGCTACCCTGTGGCGCTTGAATTTCTTTACCGTCAATACTTATCTTGACCATTTCCATGTGTTATTCCCCCCTCCCATTGCCTGTTGTAACCATAACGGCATCAAACTTACAGGCTGACTGACATAAACCGCAGCGGATACAACTTTCTTTATCGATAACATAGGGTTCTTTCTTAGCCCCGGTGATAGCCTTAACCGGACAGCCTTTAGCGCACTTACTGCAGCTCTTGCACTTCTCGGCATCTATCTCGTAACTGATCAGGGCCTTACATTTTTTGGCCGGACAGATCTTGTCTTTAATATGGGCTTCATATTCATGACGGAAGTACTTAATGGTTGTAAGAACAGGGTTGGGAGCTGACTGGCCTAAGCCGCATAATGAACCCTGGACAATCTTGGTGGCCAGATCCTGGAGCAGCTCGATATCGCCTTCCCTGCCTTTTCCTTCGGTAATCCGCACAAGTATCTGCAGCATTTTTTTGGTTCCTACACGGCAGAAGGTACATTTACCGCAGGATTCGTCCTGGGTAAAGGTCAGGAAGAACTTAGCCACGTCAACCATACAGGCTGATTCGTCCATGATCAGCAGACCGCCGGAACCCATAATGGCGCCGATCTTTTTCAGGGAATCATAATCGATGGGGGTGTCACAGAGCTCGGCAGGGATACAACCGCCGGAGGGTCCGCCTGTTTGCACGGCTTTCAGCTTGCCGTCGCCTTTTAATCCACCGCCGATATCGAAAACAACCTGATTGAGGGTAATACCCATCGGTACTTCAATCAGGCCGCCGCGGGCAATTTTGCCTGCCAGGGCGAACACTTTGGTACCTTTGCTTGATTCTGTACCATACTTGGCAAAGGCTGCTCCGCCTTCGTAAACAATGTATGGCACGTTGGCATAAGTTTCAACGTTATTGATATTGGACGGCTTGCCCCAGAGACCTTTTACAGCAGGGAATGGAGGCCTGGTCCTGGGCATACCGCGTTTTCCTTCGATGGACATGATCAAGGCTGTTTCTTCACCGCAGACAAACGCCCCGGCGCCTTCACGGATAAAGAGCTGGAAGTTGAAATCTGTACCCAGAATGTTTTTGCCGAGGAACCCTTTGGCATTGGCCTCTGCAATAGCAATTCTCAGGCGTTTGATGGCCAGCGGGTACTCCGCCCTGACATAGAAATATCCCTCACTTGCTCCCATGGCATACGCAGCCAGCATCATACCTTCCATTACGCGGTGGGGGTCGCTTTCCAGAACGCTGCGGTCCATAAAAGCACCCGGGTCACCTTCGTCGGCATTGCAGATTACGTATTTCTCTGTGCCCGGAGATTTACGGGCCAGGCCCCATTTAATGGCGGTAGGGAATCCACCGCCGCCGCGACCGCGTAATCCGGAAATTTCAACCTCTTTAATAACTTCCTCGGGGGTCATTGTCTTCAGGGCTTTTTCGATAGCCTTGTAGCCACCCATGGATATATAACTGTCTATACTATTCGGATCAACGACACCACAGTTCTTCAGCAGCAGCCGCTGCTGCTTGTTGTAATAGTTGGCATCAGCTGATTCGATCCCCTTCATCCAAAGCACCGATTCAGTGACGGCCTGGCCGCTTTCCACGTGTTTCTTCACCAGTTCTACGGCCTTTTCCGGATCAACATAGCCATATATAATCCTGGCGCCATCGGCTGAAGCGACTTCAACCAAAGGCTCGGCGAAGCACATGCCCATACATCCTCCGACAGCCAGATCTGCCGCTACATCTTGCAGGCCATTCTGTAAAGCATCGTATACTTTCTGCGCACCGGCGGCAATACCACAACTCCCCAAACCAACTGTTACGGTATACTGGTTACTCACTGACCGTTGCCTCCTTCCCGGCGCTGTCATGGTCTTTACAACCGTTTATCTCACAACACTCGCGCTTTTGTTTAACTATTTTCTGGACCAGGTCGGGTGTTACGTTTCCGTATGTTTCCCCATTAACTGTAATAACGGGACCCATGCTGCAGCATCCCAGGCAGGCGACCTTATCTACCGTAAATTTACGGTCCGCACTGGTGGAACCGGCTTCGGCGCCGGTCTCCATTTCCATGGCATTAGTGATTCTTTCAGCCCCTGCCAGGTGACAGGCCGTACCATGACATACCTGGATAAGGTTTTCGCCTATCGGTTCCAGCCTGAACTGGGCATAAAAGGTAACAATGCTGTACAGAGTACTTGAAGGCAGCCCGGTTAATTCAGTTACCCGTTCCAGCATTTCCGGGGCAACATAACCGTAGGTTGATTGTATTGCCTGCAGGATCATCATGGAAGGAGTCTTATTTGCACTCAGTTTTTTAACTATTTCATCAATTTCCGGAAAAGAATTGTTTTCATTTTCACGAAGCGACATAAATATCACCTATTTTCCCAATAAATTTAAACTCTTTTTTCTCTCCCATCCTATACATCTCTTGACACGGCATGTATTTCCTCTCCGCCATTAACATACCTCCTCTTAAATTTATGTTTCTTAAAAACTTTGTCTTCCCCGGAAAAGTTCCCCTTGACTTAATAAAAGCCCACCTTGAGAATATCCCGAAGATATCCAGGTCGGCATAAAGTATGGGACTCCTTTTACCCAAAATCCCTCCCTTTTCTAAACAATTCGTAATTTTTAGTTTATTCGGCAAAAAGTCGTCAATTCCTGCTTGCCGGCATAAGTTTTGCCAAAAAAACTAAACATTCACTACCCTATGTATATTAATCTATAGTGGCTTGTATCCCTGCTTCCCGAAAGAAAATATTACCAGAGTTAATTACATTCCCCACAATTTTCACCGCACTGAGAGCAGCACCCCTCACATGGTTCAACCCGGAAATTTACATCGGCGGCGCCTAACTCTGTTTTAATTATGTTTTCTAGTTTATCACAGCGCTGCCTGGCCTCCTGAACGGAATTCCCCCTGGGCAGGACAATATGCATGCTTATATATATCCCTTCAGGGCCCATACCAACCTGCAGCTCGCGGTACTCTTTGAATTCGGAAGAATGCTCAGCCATAATCCCGTCAACCTTAGCCCTCGTTTTTTCGATGGCCGCGTTGAGTTCTTCCCAGTCGTCTTCAGGTTCAAAGTGCACCAGGATATCGTCACTGTGCCGGGTTAACTTTTCTTCCACCAGAGAAGCAATTTTGTGACCGTCCACAAAGGAAACACCGCGTTCCATTACCACGTGAAGGTCTCCCTGAATCACTCCCCCGGACTGGCGCAGGCGGACTTTATGTACTCCGGCAACACCCGGGATGGCCATGACCTCGTTGGCAATCTTACGGTCAAGCCCATCAGGGGCTTTATCCAGCAGGGCATCTATCGTCCGTCTGGCCAGTCTGATACTGGCAGTGATGACAATAATCGCCACCACCAGCGCGGCCAGAGAATCGGCGTATGTAATCCCGAACCGGGATAAAAGCAAACCCGCCAATACAACAAGAGAACTCATGATATCGCTGGAGAAGTGCAGGGCATCTGCTTCCAGGGCCTGGCTTTTATATTTTTCGGCTGCCCTGCGGAGAGCGCGGGACCTTGAAAAATCCACAATTATAGAAACAATGATAATCGTAAAACTCCAAACATTGATTTCCACCGGCACTTCCTTAAAAAACAGCCGGTTTATGGCTTCCCTCATAATCCAGATACACGTGATTAACAGCAAAACCGATTCAACCAGAGCAGAAAAGTTCTCCACTTTGGCATGGCCGTAATGATGTTCTTTATCTGCCGGTTTGTCGGATACCCTTACAGCAAAATAGGTAATCATGGCCGCCCCAAGGTCAAGGGCTGAATGTGCGGCCTCAGACAAAATACCCAGGCTGCCGGTCATGATGCCAACAACAAGTTTACCGGCCGTCAGAAACAGTGAAGCAATAACGGAGCTTTTGGCCACCGCTTTCTTTTCCCGGTTGGCGTCAACGCTAACCATAAAATTTCCTCCCAAAAACGCGCAATTAATTATATTCTTATTCAAACCACATACTATTTAGACTCTCCATCCCTATCAGGGCAACACCGACTGCATTGTCGCTGCTCAGGCCCGGCCCGGCAAAATGCAGCCTCGCCCCCACCGCTTTATGATGCAGGCGTTCTGAAAGCCGCTCCCTGATATATGAGTTGGCCGATACCCCGCCTACGATGAGAACATCCCAGATACCGGTATCCGGTACAGCTTTGCTCAATACTTTTTCCAGTGAACCCGCGATACACTTCTCAACTGCCCTGGCAATCCCGGCCGGGTCAGCTTTTTGGGCCACCAGCCTTGCAGCAGCAGCCTCCGGTCCGGAAAAACTGATATCGTAATTCTTAACTGAAGAAGGAATTGTTATACCTGTGTTCCCGCCTAGCGCTGCCAAAGCCTCAAGGCGCGGCCCGGCAGGAAAGGGGAGTCCGAGGCTGACCCCTACCCGGTCTATAAACTGCCCGGCATGGAGGTCCCTGGCGCCGCCCAGGATTTTAATGTCAAAACCGGTCCCCTGACGGTTATTGCGGGCTTCCCTTCTTGCCACCAGGAGCAGTTCGGTAGTGCCGCCGGAAAGGTGTACAGCCAGGAACTCCTTTGCCTGCGGGCCGCCGGCTGACCAGATTCCGGAAGCCAGGTGGCCTTCCTGATGAGATGTGCTTACAAATGGAACTCCCAGGATAGCTGCCATTGATTTTCCATAGGCTTCCCCCACCCGGAAAACCGGCATATATGATCCTTCTACAGGCCTCGGCCTGGTGCTGGCAGCAACCCCCTGTATAGATGCCGGGTTGTTCCCGTTGACGACAGCCTGCAAAAGTTGAGGGAGGTTACCTATATGCTGGAATACTGCCTCATGCTGTGATAACCCTCGCCCTCCCTGGGGGACGGAAAGTATCTTGCGGGCCTCGGAAAGCAAATTTCCCTCACCATCAACCACAGCGAGGGAAGTCGTATAACAGCTGGTATCAATGCCAAGAAAGGTTTTCATAGGATTCGCTCCGAAATCATTTAATCGCGTTTACTTCACGGTACTTGTCGAGACTTTCCAGTACCCTGCCCAGAATACCGTTGATAAACCTGCCTGACTCGGCGGTACTAAAGGCTTTGCCGAGTTCGATGGCCTCATTGACGGCGACATTGGGCGGTACCTCTGCGGAATAACAAATCTCCCAAAGGGCCAGCCTGAGGATATTGCGGTCCACTCCGGCCATGCGTTCCAGGTTCCAGTCGACGGAAATCTCATTAATGATACCGTCAATACGTTCCAGGCGCCCCAGGACTCCATGGACCAGCCCCCATAGAAACTCCACCTGTTTTTGATTTAATCTGTTCTCTTCTACCACGAAGTCCAAGGCTTTTTTAGAATCGACTTTTCCGATGTCTATCTGGAAAAGCGCCTGTAAAGCCGCTTCGCGGGCTGCCCGTCTGCTCATGAAAACCTCCCGCTTCCCTTCCGGCAGTAGTTTTCCCTCTCTAACGCCTAAATATCCTGGAGAAAAGCGAGCTTAGGTTTCCACTTTCGTCGGCCTGTTTCCCGAAAATGTACCCCACAACCACCAGAATTATCACAAAAATGGTTTTGCCCAGTCCATATTCAATAATCATCCAACCCAGCAGCAAACCGAGGGCAACCCCGATCAGCTTGCCCAGGTTATTTGCCACAAACTCCTGCCAGCTATCCCGGGTCAAGTTAAGCCACCTCTCTTTACATCAACTTCCGCGGCGCCCCTGTTTTCCCTTCAGAGGAAATGCCGTCGACCAGTATCTTGATGGTTTTGATATTGATACCCGCTACTTCGGCCATGTAGCTGCCAACCTTATTCTGTATTTCGTCGGAAGTCTCAGGAATATTGGTTTCCGGTGATAATGTAACCCTGACAAAGATATTTATTCCCTCCGGAGAACATACTACGCGGGGTTTCACCTCCGTTATGCCTCTTACCTGATTAACTACCCGCCGAACGAGGTTTTCGACTGCTTCCGAGGTAATCCTTACCTGGCCCAGTCCCGTCTCATGCACCACTGCCTGAGCCGGCAGCCGCTCGCCTGCAAGGGCCTGCAGGAAGAACTTGATGCTCAGCATCAAATATACCACAATTATAATACCAATAACCAGCCGCTCAGATTCTAACGTCAGGTACCGCTGAAACAGATCCACGGGGGCTGTCCACCCGGCGACTGCCAGTCCGATAACAAACAGAGCCGCCATAATACTCAGGGTATAGACCAAAAGCAGTAACCTATTAATGATGCTCAAACAGCACAACTCCCTTCCTACTTACAGACTGGTTAACCCCCTGAAAGATTCAGGGGGTTTTTTATATGCTATCTGACCCTATGTTCTTCTTCCTTGGGTTCGGGAGTAGGGAAAACAACGCCCTGTACGTTAACGTTGACTTCTACAACACCCAGCCCGGTCATGCTTTCAATAGCCCTTTTTACGTTCTCCTGAATGCGGATGGCCACATCGGGGATCCTGACGCCATATTCCACGATGATAAACATGTCAACGGCGCATTCTTTTTCCCCGACCTCAACCTTGACTCCCCTGGACAGGTTTTTACGGCCCAGCATCTCGGCTATGCCGCCGGCCAGACCGCCGCTCATACCGGCTACCCCTTTGATTTCGGTGGCTGCCAGGCCAGAAATGATAGCTACCACTTCGTCTGCTATCCGGATAGTACCAAGTTCTGTCTCATGCCGCTCGATAATGTCCTTTTTTTCCATGGGTTACCTCCTTAATTTCCGACCATAACTATGAAATAATTACACCGTAATTAAGAATATTATACCAAAATTAACCACAAATGCAAATTACTAATCTTCCAGCCTTCTCTGAATGAAATTGGTGTAATAATCCCCGCGCTGGAAAAATGCATTGTCCAGGATGCGCAGGTGGAAGGGAATGGTCGTCTTGACCCCCTCAATAACGTATTCCTCAAGGGCCCTTCTCATCCTGTTAATGGCCTCATTCCTGTCTCTGGCCCATACTATCAGTTTGGCCACCATGGAATCGTAATACGGCGGGATCTGGTACCCGTCATATACGGCGCTGTCAACCCTGACGCCGATGCCGCCGGGGGCGTAATAAGCGGTAATTTTCCCGGGGGACGGCATAAAGTTTCTGGCAGGGTCCTCCGCATTGATCCGGCATTCCATGGCCCACCCGTTTATTCTGACATCTTTTTGGGTGTACCCGAGTTTCTCCCCTGCCGCAATACGTATCTGTTCCTTGATCAGGTCTATCCCGGTGACCAGTTCGGTAACCGGGTGTTCCACCTGAATCCTGGTGTTCATCTCAATGAAATAGTAGTTGTTGTGTTTATCCAGCAGGAATTCCACTGTTCCGGCATTGGTATAATTTACGACCTTGGCGGCCCGTACGGCCGCTTCCCCCATCTTTTTGCGCAGTTCAGGCGTAAGGGCCGAAGAAGGAGACTCTTCCACCAGTTTCTGGTTACGCCGCTGGATGGAACAGTCGCGTTCACCCAGGTAAACGGTATTACCGTAGTTGTCGGCAAGAATCTGGAACTCGATGTGCCGCGGTTCTTCCACATACTTCTCGATATATACCTCGGCATTGCCGAAGGCGGCATCAGCCTCTGCCTGGGCTGTCTGCAGGGCCTTTAACAGGTCGTGCCTGGACTGGGCGATTCGCATCCCTTTGCCTCCGCCGCCTGCAGAAGCCTTAATCATTACGGGATACCCGATTTCTTTGGCAATTTTGAAGGCCTCATCCGGGTCCTTAATAACGCCCTCTGTCCCGGGAACCACCGGAATACCGGCTTTGATCATGGTATCCCTGGCCACGGCCTTGGCGCCCATGTTCTCCAGTGCTGTAGGGGTGGGTCCGATAAACTTTATCCCACAGCTCTCACATATTTCGGCGAATTCGGCGTTTTCAGCAAGAAAACCGTAACCGGGATGGATGGCGTCAGCCCCCGAAACCTCGGCAGCGCTGATAATGTTGGCTTTATTCAGGTAACTGCGGGCCGATTGGGCAGGCCCGATACAAAAAGCCTCATCAGCCAGTTTAACATGCAGGGAATCACGGTCTGTTTCGGAATACACGGCCACCGTTCTGATGTCCATTTCCTTGCATGTCCGGATAATTCGGACCGCAATTTCTCCCCTATTGGCGATCAGTATCTTTTTAAACATTGTGCACCTCCGCTATCGGCTGCGTCTTTGGAACAGTAGCTGTTGCGAATACATGTAGTTATTTAAACCTTCTCAATGAGGAAAAGGGTCTGGCCGTATTCTACGGGCTGGCCGCTTTCCACGAGTATATCGACGACCCGCCCCGCTATCTCGGTTTCGATCTCATTCATCAGCTTCATGGCCTCAATAATGCAGACAGCCTGGCCGGGAGTAACCATCTGGCCAACCTCCACAAAGGGAGCAGCCTCGGGAGCCGGTGTACGGTAGAAGGTCCCGACCATGGGAGCAACTATGGGAATCAGGTTTTCTGCACCAGCGGGGGCGTCTTCAACTCCGGCCGGCAGGGCGCCTGTATTCTCACCCGCGGTTTCGGGCCTGAAGGGAGCTGCCAGCGTTTCAGCCGCAGCACCTGCTCCTTTCTTTTTAATGGAAACCTTCACACCTGCGCTTTCCAGGTGGAGTTCGCAGATATCGGTTTCGTCCAGCATTTTAATCAATTCTTTTATTTCGCCAAGATTCATCTTCTGACCCTCCTTAGGAACATCGGCAGCAGGGAGCGCGACCTCTACCTCTCTTGGTTTTCCTATGACATCCGGTTCGGGAGTCGCGTCCTCAGTATCCAAACCCTTGTTTAACCGCCATTCAAAGAACTTCCTGGCCACCTGCGGGAAAATGGCATAAGATAGCACATCTTCCTCACTGGCAGCTAAATCCTGAATTTCTTTTCTTATTATATCCATTCTGGGCTCCAGTAAGTCTGCAGGCCGACCTTTAATCAACCTAACGTCACCGTCGCCCAGGATTTTCTGAATAATTTCTTCCTTGATGGGGGCAGGCGGTTTCCCATACTGACCCTGGACATATGCCCTCACTTCACCGGGTATCAGTTTGTAGCGCTGGCCGGCCAATACATTAAGTACTGCCTGGGTGCCCACAATCTGACTGGTCGGTGTGACCAGGGGAGGATAACCCAGATCCTCCCTGACCTTGGGTATCTCGGCCAGGACATCGTGAATACGGTGCAGGGCCTTCTGCTCCTCAATCTGGGAAACAAAGTTTGAAATCATGCCTCCGGGGACCTGATGATCAAACACTCTCATGTCCGTAATTCTGGTAACCCCACGTTCGAATCCGCGTTCTTTCCGCAGTTCTTCGAAATACTTGGCGACCTCGAACAATGTATGGATATCGAGCCTGGTATCGTGAGGTGAGTCCTGCAGGGCTCTTACCACAGTCTCTACCGGCGGTTGGGACGCGCCGAAGGCCAGGGGTACCGATGCCGTATCAATAACGTCCACGCCGGCGTCAGCAGCCTTGAGATAAGCTCCGACGGCAAGACCCCCGATATAATGGCTGTGCAGCTGTACAGAGATCTTCAGGTTCTTCTTGATCAGCTTCACCAGATCGTAAGCTACATATGGCGTAAGCAGGCCGGCCATATCCTTGATACAGACCGAATCCGCTCCCAGTTCCACCAAACGGCGGGCTACCTGGAGGTAGTGGTCCATTGTATGTACAGGGCTGATGGTATAGACGATGGCCGCCTGGACATGAGCCCCGGTCTTTTTGGCCGCCTTGATGGGGACTTCCAGGTTCCTGATATCGTTTAAGGCATCAAACATCCGGATTATGTCTATCCCGTTCTCCACGGCTTTGGCAATAAAGGCCTCGGCCACATCGTCGGGGTAGTGCTGTAACCCCACCAGGGACTGACCCCTCAGCAGCATCTGGAGGGGAGTCTTCTTGATTCGTTTCTTTAATTCGCGCAGCCTCTCCCACGGGTCTTCGTTCAGAAACCGCAGACAGACGTCAAAAGTTGCTCCGCCCCAGACCTCCAGGGAGTGGTACCCTACCTGGTCCAGTTTTTCGGCGATGGGCAGCATATCTTCAGTCCGCATCCGTGTAGCCCAAAGGCTCTGATGGGCATCTCTGAGAGTCGTATCGGTTATTTCTACTCTATGTGCCTTAACCATCCTCTATCCCTCCTATGGTTGTTAACAGAATCACAAATAATCGCCGGTCAAAAACAACACAAAATCCCAGGGTGTACTGACTGTACAACCTGAGAATCGTTACTTTTGAATAAAAACCTTGTTTAATTATATTCTCTATGGCCGGTGAATTCAATAGATTTACTTCAAGTATACATGTATACAAAGAATAGGTGTTAGGTGTCAGGTGTCAGGTGTTAGTGGGAATGTATAAAAAACAAAAACCAGAGAGTGATTCCTCTGGTATCAAACAGAAAACTGTTTACCTATGTCCTGACTGAACTCCTGGCCCCCCGCACCTATGTCCTGACTGAACTCCTATCACCTATCACCTATCACCTAACACCTAACTGATGTGTATCAGGACATCGTGCACCCTCTCTAGTAGTCATTTTAGTATCAGGACATCGTGCACTTTAGTCC